>Ga0302178_10000156_pt1 | contig 62231 bp, 46 predicted proteins | sample I_Palsa_E1_3_FD_198790 | JGI IMG/M metagenome (GOLD analysis project Ga0302178, IMG submission 198790) | Peat permafrost microbial communities from Stordalen Mire near Abisko, Sweden - I_Palsa_E1_3 | ecosystem: Environmental > Terrestrial > Soil > Palsa > Peat permafrost | place: Sweden...
TGCTCTTTGAATTCGACTGAATACGTTTGCTTTTGCTTCAACATGCACCTCTGACTTCTTTAATTTAAGAAAATTCAGAGGCGACAACTAGTCTGACACAGGGGGGTGTCGCACCTTTTCATCGTCCAGCGTATTTAAATGCGCAGTAATACTTGCCGGACGGGCGAATCGGATTCTTTCGATAAAATATGCTGCGCTCCATTTTCATGCGCCCGCATCGAGTGACGGATTTGATCGACCGTTGCATTGCCGGGTACTACCAGAAGCGAATGCTCGCCTGCCGGATTGATCCACTCGATCACCCGGCAACGTTCGCCCCATATCTGCAGCAGCGGCTGCGAAATTCGGCAACCGCGCAACTTGAGCGGCTGTAACTCATCCCGCTCCTCGATCTGGCACTCGGATTCGGGGTCAGGAAACGAAGCGCCGCGAGTCGCGGCGGGCATCGAGTGTCGAGCAAAAGAATGGGGCTTCATGCTGATTTTTTTAGGCTGATTAAACTCAAGTTTGCCGAAAATGGCGCCGGACATCCATCCGACAACCGTTAAATGAAGAGCTTTGCGACGTTTGAATCGTAGTCGACAAATGTGCAGTGAGCATGTGAAAAGGATGGAGAATTTATGGAGAAGAGAATCGCCCGTAACGGCGAGCAGGCGCTTGAAGTAAGATCCGTTCATGCACAAGACACCTGATTTACAAAGGCGAATCCTCCACCAAGGAATGAAGTGTTACGGATAACGAAAATGCGTTTCGGGATCACGCTCAAGATGTTTTTGGCCGTTCTGATTGCGTGCCTCATCATTTCACTGACGATGGGCTATGCGGTACGCCTCAGTTTCGAAAATGGCTTTCTGCATTACGTTCGCGAACGCGATGCGCGTCGCGTCAAAGCGCTTTCCGCGAAACTCAGTACAGAGTACGCAATTCACGGCAACTGGGATTTTCTGCGGGAGCGTCCCCAGATATGGTTGTCGCTGCTTGATGCTGCGCAGCAGGAAAGTCTTCAACAAGAAAATACGGAAATGCAGGCCGTCGAGCAGCACAGTTGGCAGTCTTTTCTGAGGCGCGGCAACGTTCAAGAGCATATGGGTTCGCTTTCCGGACATCCCGGTGTATCCCAATGGGGTATGCGCTTGCCGCCAATGACTGCGAACGACAACACTGCTCGTTCCTTGGCTTTTGAACAACATCTCGGATCCGTACCGGGGACAGCCGCGAGCGATTCCTCACTTCCGGTTCCCAGCAGTATGCCGCGGAGTCCCGGCGAATATCCCCCCACAACGTTGCTAGACGCAAACAAACAGCTGGTGGCGACAAATAGCGCGATGCAGCCCTCAGACCGGATGCTCAAATCAGTCATCTATAACGGCCTGGTTGTCGGTTGGCTGGACACGCGCGGTCCGGCGATAATTTCCGATACCGCCGATCTGCAATTTCAAGCACAGCAGACCCGTGCAACCTGGGAGATTGCGGGCGTCTCGGTGATACTTGCCGCCATCGTCGCGATGGTGCTCGCACGCATCGTGCTGGCACCCGTCAAGCGGCTGGTCAACGCGACGCATCGTCTGGCAAACGGCGATTACACCACGCGTGTGAAAGCTGGTCGTCGCGACGAATTAGATCAGTTGGCGGGCGATTTCAACGTACTGGCCGATTCCCTCGAGAAAGCCGAGCGTTCTCGCCGCGATTTTATTGCCGACATTTCTCACGAATTGCGTACCCCGCTCGCAGTATTGCGCGGCGAACTCGAAGCCATCGAAGACGGCGTGCACGCCTTCAATAGCGATTCGCTGACCTCATTGCAAAGTGAGGTGGCCATGCTTAACAAGTTGATTGAAGATCTCTACGAGTTATCCTTGAGCGATGTCGGCGCGCTGAGCTACAACAAGGTGCCGGCCGATATTGCACCGCTGGTCAACGCCTCGGTCGATGCGTTCAGAGAATCATTCAAGACCAAGCAGATTGCGCTGGATCTGGTTTTGCCGGCCAGCCTGGGCAAAGCCGCGGTGAGCACCTGTTTCCATGTCGATCCAGCCCGTTTTGTGCAGTTATTGAAAAATTTGCTGCAAAATTCCCTGCGCTACACCGATGCACATGGCGTCGTGCGGGTCGCCTTGAAGGTTGACCCGCTGGGCTGGCAAATCGATATTCACGATTCACTGCCTGGGGTTCCGACGCAGGCATTGCCGCATCTTTTCGAGCGCCTCTATCGCGTCGACGATTCGCGCAGCAGGCAAAGCGGCGGCGCAGGTCTTGGGCTTGCCCTGTGCCGCGCGATTGTGGTGGCCCATAGCGGCACCATTCAAGCAGAACCGTCTTACTTGGGCGGAATATGGATACATATGCGTTTTCCGATCGAGGCGTCGCAGATATGAATGCTCAAGCCGTGGCACCCCACATCCTGATCGTCGAGGACGAACCTAAACTCGCTGCGCTGATGACCAACTACCTGCGCCTCGAAGGCTTTAGCACCAATACGATTGCCGATGGCCGAGAGGTGATTCCCGCGGTACGCACCCGTGCGCCTTCGTTGATGCTGCTCGATCTGATGCTTCCGGGCCGCGGCGGCCTGGATATTTGCCGTGAACTGCGCCAATTCTCCGAACTGCCGGTAATAATCCTGACCGCACGTGTCGAGGAAATCGACCGCCTGCTTGGGCTCGGGATCGGCGCCGATGATTACGTCTGCAAACCATTCAGCCCGCGCGAAGTCGTGGCGCGTGTCAAAGGCATTCTTCGCCGTGCATCGCTGTCAGTACCAGCAGTCCCTGACGCCACCTCGCCGCTATCAATCGACGAGCAATTTCATAGTGCTTATCTCGATGGCGAAGCCTTGACTCTGACGCCACTGGAACTGAGATTATTGGCTTTGCTGATGCAGACCCCCGGCAGAATTTTCTCACGCGACTACTTACTCGGACATCTCTATGACGATCACCGGGTGGTGACCGACCGAACCATCGATAGTCACATCAAGAATTTGCGCCGAAAATTGCAAACCGTACGCCCGGGAAGCGAGCCTATCGCTTCCGTATACGGGGTGGGATACCGCTTGGATCTGTGAGGTCTGGCTGAACGGATATGGGTGAAAATAGGCTCAGCGAATCGGATAAAGTATCAAGCTGACATACCTGACTCATCAGCTTCGTACATGAAGCCCTGCCCGTCAGGCAGTCGGGGGATGTGAGGGCGATTGACAAGTCGCCTGAACTCGGCCAAACTTAAACGCATGAACAGCTACTTCAACCTGATTGCGCTCATTATTATCACCATTCAACGAATGGTGGGTTAGCGCGCGTCTGAAGGTAGTCAAAGAACCCGCCCCACGAGGCGGGTTTTTTATTTCCGTCTCTGGGTTTTCGAAACACCACCCAGGAACTTGCCATGCCGTCACCCGCACTCAAACAGCTTGCCGCCGTCGACACCACGCTTAGTCAACAGGACTATCTCAAGAAAATCCTGAACGCACGCGTCTATGACGTGGCTCGCGAGACCGAACTGGAATTCGCCCCCAATCTATCTGCGCGGCTGCGTAACCGGATTTATCTCAAGCGCGAGGATAATCAGCCCGTTTTCTCGTTTAAGGTACGTGGCGCCTACAACAAGATGGCGCACCTGTCGGCCGCGCAATTACAATGCGGCGTGATTACCGCCTCGGCGGGTAACCACGCGCAAGGTGTCGCATTGTCAGCGGCGCGCTTAAGCGTGAAGGCGATTATTGTCGTGCCGCAGACGGCGCCCAAGGTCAAGGTTGACGCGGTGCGCAGCCACGGCGGTCCGACAGTCGAAGTGGTGCAGATTGGCGAATCGTACAGTGATGCTTATGCGCATGCGATCAAACTTCAGCAAGAACTTGGTTTGACTTTTATCCCGGCATTCGATGATCCGTATGTGATTGCAGGTCAAGGCACGGTTGCGGTGGAGATCCTGAACCAGCAACAAGGTCCGATCCACGCCATTTTTGTGCCGATCGGCGGCGGTAGCCTGGCGTCGGGCATCGCCACCTATGTGAAAGCCGTGCGCCCGGAGATCAAGGTGATTGGGGTGCAGACCGAGGACTCGTGCGCCATGGCGCAGTCGCTTAAAGCGGGTAAGCGCATCACGCTCAGCGAGGTCGGTTTGTTCTCCGACGGCACGGCGGTCAAGCTGGTGGGCGAGGAAACCTTCCGCCTGTGTCGCGCCTATCTGGACGAAGTGCTGCTGGTCAACACCGATGCCGTATGCGCGGCAATCAAGGATGTGTTCCAGGATACGCGCAGCGTGCTTGAACCCGCCGGCGCACTGGCGCTGGCCGGGGCGAAATTGTATGCAGAGCGGGAAAATATCGAGAGCCAGACGCTGGTCGCCGTGACGTCAGGCGCCAATATGAATTTTGACCGAGTACGTTTTGTGGCTGAACGCGCCGAAGTCGGCGAGGCGCGCGAAGCGGTTTTTGCGGTGACGCTTCCCGAGGCACGCGGTAGCTTCAGGCGTTTTTGCGAACTGGTCGGCACGCGCAGCGTGACCGAATTCAACTATCGCGTTGCCGATGCACATGCTGCACAGATTTTCTTCGGAGCGCAGATCACCAGTCGCGGCGAGTCGGTGGAGCTGGCGCGTGAATTCGAAGCGCATGGTTTTGCAACCCTCGATTTAACCGGCGACGAGCTATCGCAGCAGCATATTCGCTATATGGTCGGCGGCAGCTCACCGCTGGCTCGCGGCGAGCGACTGTTGCGCTTTGAATTTCCGGAGCGCCCGGGCGCCTTGATGAAATTTCTCTCGTCGATGGCGCCGAACTGGAACATTAGCTTGTTCCATTATCGCAACCAAGGGGCGGATTACAGCTCGATTCTGGTTGGCATTCAAGTGCCGGACACCGAGCACGGCGATTTCGAGGATTTCCTTGCGGTACTTGCTTATCCGTACTGGGAGGAAAGCCACAATCCTGTCTATCGCCTATTTCTGGGGTAGGGAACCGGCTTGGCTCGTACATGCACCGTTACCGCCGAGGCGATTGTCAGAGGGACTGTTAAAAAGCGAGGGTTCTCGGCAGTACTAGCATTGACGCGCTAAGTATGATTAATTTTTTCTAATGAATCGAATTCTTCACAAGCTCTGGCCCTCCAAAAACCCCCGTATCACGCCATACGAATACACACTCGCCACCTCCTCCAAAAACACTGAAAACGACACCGTCGCCCCATCGTCCGCACTATCGGAAATTGTCCGCATCACGGCGAATGGCACATCGTATTCATAACAGACCTGGGCAATCGCGCCGCCCTCCATTTCGACGGCCAGTGCAAGCGGCGCCGCCGCACGTACGTTGAACCGTGCGGCATCGTCGGCAATAAATTGGTCACCGCTGGCAATCAGGCCGAGGTGGACTTGCGGTTGACGTTGAACCAAGGTCCAGCGATGTTCAGCGCGTAATTCCGGCAAGACCGTTTCGACAAAATGCCTAGCCGCCTGGGACAATCGTTGGGTCAGTGTCGGGCAGGTGCTGAAACGGTCACGTTCGAGCAAAGGGATTTGATGACGCGGGAATAGCGGCGAAGCATCCATGTCGTGCTGCATCAAGCTATCGGCGACGACAATATCGCCCACCTGCAAACCAGCGCCCAAGCCGCCCGCTACACCCGTAAACAACATCGCCCCCACCTGAAATTCATGAATCAAGGCGGCAGCCGTAGTGGCCGCAGCCACTTTGCCGATACGCGCCAAGGTCAGCACGCACGGCTGCTGCCATAGCATACCGACGTAGTAGTCGCGACGCCCCAAGGTGACGACCCGCATGCCCGGATCGAGGCGAAGTTGCGCGATCAGTTGATCAATTTCCTGCGGCAAGGCGGCGACGATGCCTAGCGGTTTGCGAGGTTCTGCTGGGATGGAGATGGAATTGTGCATAGCCATATTAAAACACGATAGAACGCACTCAAAAAGCGCTTAAGCTAGAATACATCCGCAATAGCTTAAGCCAACCGCCGGCATCCAAACTTCCGTGTACCGCGCGCCGGCGACCCCGCCCACCCCCTTTTTCCAATTTGCCACAATGGAAGTCCAGCACTACGAGAATTTCCCGGTGGCCAGCGTACTGCTGCCCGCCCATTTACGCGCACCGGTCGGTGTTATTTATAATGTGGCCCGCCGTGCCGACGATATCGCCGACGAAGGCGATTTTACCGTGACGGCAAGACTCGAAGGCTTGGCCGGATATCGACGCGCGCTCGACGCGGTGGCCGCGGGCCGCGCCGCCGATACCGAACCGGAACTATTTTCGCGCCTAGGCGAAGTGGTACGCGACTTCGGCATTTCCCTCGCGCCGTTCTACCAGTTGTTGTCGGCCTTCGACCAGGATGTCACCGTCAAACGCTATGTCGACGACGCCGCACTCTACGATTATTGCGCGCGCTCGGCAAACCCGGTCGGGCATTTGATGTTGCAACTATTCAAAGCCACCACCCCCGAAAACATACGCGACTCCGATGCGATTTGCACGGCCTTGCAATTGATCAATTTCTGGCAGGACGTCGCCATCGACTGGCAAAAGGGGCGCATCTACCTACCCTTGCAGGATATGGCGCGCTTTGGCGTTGGCGAAGCGCATCTGTCCGGCGAGCTCTGCGACGCCCGGTTTCGGGCTTTGCTGGGCGCCAAAGTCGAGCAGGCCCGCGAGATGCTGGTCAGCGGCTCGGGGCTTGCGCTGCGCATGCCGGGGCGTTTCGGCCTGGAACTCTGCTTGGTGGTGCATGGCGGTTTGCGCATACTCGAGCGCATCGAAAAGGCCGATTACGATGTCTTCAGACATCGCCCGGTGTTGGGCGCCCGCGACTGGTTTCATGTGCTGCGCCGTGCCCTCGCCATGCGCTTTCTGCGTCGGCTGCCCTCATTCCAAACGGCTTGAATCATGGTCGAATTAATCATGTTGATACTGGCTACGATTTCTTTGCTGATCTGGGTCGTGCTGGCCTTGTTGCGCGGTGGCTTTTGGCAGGTCAGATTGCCTGATTTATGCGCGGAACCGCTGCACTGGCCGACTGTGGTCGCGGTGGTGCCGGCACGCGACGAAGCGGACGTGATCGAGGCGGCAATGGAGAGCCTGTTATTGCAGAGTTATCCTGGGGTGTTTCATGTCATGCTGGTTGACGACCATAGCAGCGACGGCACGGCAGCCATCGCTGCCGCCACCGCAAGCCGGCTCGCGCAAAAAGCACGGCTGACCATCGTGGCCGCTCGCGATCTGCCCACCGGCTGGGCCGGTAAGGTCTGGGCCCAATCCGAAGGGCTGCTCGCGCAACAACTGCATGTACCCAAAGCGCGTTATGTGTTTTTGACCGACGCCGATATCGGCCACGACCGGCTCGCGCTAAAACGGCTTGTGGCTCGCGCCGAAGCCGAACAGCGTGTGTTGACATCATTGATGGTGCGCTTGCGGTGCGCATCGTTGGCGGAAAAGGCCTTGATTCCCGCGTTCGTATTTTTCTTTGCCAAGCTCTATCCATTTTCCCGCGTCAATGACCCGCGTAGCCGCGTCGCGGCGGCCGCGGGCGGTTGCATGTTGGCGCGCACCGATGCACTGGCCAAAATCGGCGGGATTGCGGCGATCAAAGATGCACTGATCGACGATTGCGCATTGGGCGCGCAAATGAAACGCCAAGGGTCGATCCGCCTCGATCTTGCCCAGGATAGTTACTCGCTGCGCCCCTATAACGATTGGTCCAGCATCTGGAACATGATCGCCCGCAGTGCCTATACCCAGTTGCGCTATTCGCCCTGGCTGCTGGCGGGCACGGTGTTGGGCATGTTGCTGACCTATCTCGCGCCGCCGCTGTTGACGGTCGGTTTTGCCTTCGGCATGGGAAGCGCAGTTTGGCCGGCTTTATCGGCTTGGCTGATCATGATGATGATTTATACGCCAATGCTGCGCTATTACCGGCAATCACTGTGGTGGGCCCCGGCCTTACCGCTGATTGCGCTGTTCTACCTGGCCGCCACCCTGGGCTCGGCTTGGCGCTATTGGCAGGGTCGCGGCGGGCAATGGAAGGGCCGAGCTCAAGCGCCGCAGCGCTCTTAAGGTCGGGGCAGCATTTGATATCAACGTTTGATATCACCGCTTAAGGTCGGCGCATGCTATCAAAGCTTGGCGCCGAACCGCCCCGGTTTACTTCAGATAACCTTCACTGCCAAACCAATCGAGGGCCGCACGCAAGGCGGCGCCATGCGGCGCCGGACGATAGCCCAATTCGCGCTCGGCTTTGGCCGACGAGAAAAACATTCTGTTTTTCGACATTTTCAGACCATCCACGGTCACAAAGGGCTCTTTACCGGTCAGCTGCGCAACCGCTTCGGCAACATGTGCAAGCGGATATAACGGCCATAACGGCAATTTCACCCGGGGGGGGCGCCGCCCGGCGAGCGCGGCAATTTCACCCAGCAGTTCCTGCAAGGTCACGTTGTCGCCGCCCAAGATATAACGCTCGCCAATGCGCCCGTGATCCAGGGCCAGCAAGTGTCCAAGCGCGACATCTTCAACATTCACCAAATTCAAACCGGTATCGACGAAAGCCGGCATTTTGCCGGTCGCCGCTTCAATAATAATGCGTCCGGTAGGCGTGGGCCTCACGTCTTGAGCGCCGATGGGTGTCGACGGATTAACAATAATGGCCGGCAAGCCCTGCAAAGCAATCATCTGTTCAACCAGGCGCTCAGCCAATACCTTGCTGCGCTTATAAGCGCCTATCGCCTCGTGGCTGGCGAGCGGTCCATCCTCGGTGGCCGCCGTGGTCCGGCTGTCGACCCGCAAGGTCGCGACACTACTGGTGTACACCACCCGCTCGACCTGCTGCTCAAGGGCTGCGCGCATCACGGCGCCGGTCCCTTCCAAGTTGTTGCGTTCGATCTCGCCGGGGTCTCGCGCCCATAAACGATAGTCGGCCGCGACGTGAAACAGATAGCGCACGCCCTCAAGCGCCCGGCTCACCGACGCCTGATCGCGCATATCGCCTTCGACGACGTCGGCGTCAAGCCCTGCAAGATTGCGTCGCGGGCTGCTGGGACGAACCAGGACGCGAACTCGGTAGCCGCGCTGTTGCGCTGCCCGCGCAACAGCCGAGCCGACAAAGCCTGAGGCGCCTGTGATGAGTACCCTGTCTTGCGTAGACATGTCCGAATTCCCCGGGGTTTTTGTGGTTTAAATACAGCCGTGCAATATAGTGCCTTCCACCCCGGAATATAAGGGGTCTATAACGTTGTTTTCTGTTCGCAGCACAGTTTCGGCTGGGGCGTTACAATTCGTGGTTTGCACTAGCTCATCAACCTGCGAAACCGCCTTATATGATGTACACATAAGGCGTACGGATCTTATAAGACTGGTTCGCCGGATAATGAAGTTTTGGCGCTCTACGTTCCACTAATGGAATGTCAAATGCTGGAGTACTACTAATGCGGGTCATCCTCGCCCAACCTCGTGGGTTTTGTGCCGGTGTCGTGCGCGCTATTGAAATCGTTGAACGCTCGCTAGAGCGGCATGGCGCTCCGGTTTATGTGCGCCACGAGATCGTACACAATAAAGCCGTGGTCGACAGTCTCAAAGCCAAGGGCGCCGTGTTTGTCGAAGAACTCGACGAAGTTCCGGCGCGTGCCGTCACGATCTTCAGCGCTCATGGCGTGGGTCAAACCGTGGAGGCCAACGCTGAAGCGCGCGGGCTGCATGTCTTGAACGCCACCTGCCCGCTGGTCACCAAAGTCCACGTCCAAGGCCGGCAATATGCCGCCAGCGGCCGAGTCGTGATTTTGATCGGGCATGCAGGCCACCCGGAAGTCGAAGGCACGATGGGCCAGATCGAAGGCCGCGTCTTGCTGGTGCAGGATGAGCGCGAAGCCGAATTGCTTGATCTGCCCAATGACACGCCGGTTGCCTACGTCACGCAAACCACGCTAAGCGTGGATGACACGCGCGGTGTGATTGCCGCCTTACAGCGCCGTTTTACAGATATCATCGGCCCCGACATTCGCGATATTTGCTATGCCACGCAGAATCGCCAAAGCGCGGTGCGCGAACTCTGTAAACAGGTTGACGTCCTGCTGGTAGTTGGTGCGAACAATAGCTCCAATTCGAATCGTTTGCGCGAAATTGGCACAGAAATCGGCATTCCCAGCTATTTGCTGGCCGATGGCAGCGAACTCGATCCTGCCTGGGTGCGTAACGCTCAAGTGGTCGGTATCACGGCCGGCGCCTCGGCGCCGGAAGCCATGGTCGAGCATGTGATCGACGCCTTACGCAAATTGGTTGAAGTTGAAGTCACGACGATGGATGGACGTGAAGAACACGTCGAATTCCGTCTCCCCCCCGAATTATCGGAAGATTTGCCGGCTGCGCACAACGCGCGCTCGTTGTAAGGAGCTTGATTTGTCTATTCCCATGTTGCAAAAAGCGCTGGTTGGCGCCTATATCGTCCGCAAACATCTTTCCGGGCAAAAGCGCTATCCGCTCGCCCTGATGCTTGAGCCTCTGTTCCGCTGCAATCTCGCGTGCTCCGGCTGCGGCAAGATCGACTACCCCGATGACATCCTGAACCAGCGCCTGTCGCTGAAGGAATGCCTGGATTCCGTCGACGAATGCAACGCACCGGTGGTCTCGATCGCCGGAGGTGAGCCGCTGCTGCACAAAGAAATGCCGGAAATCGTCAAAGGCATTATCGCCCGCCGGAAATTCGTCTATCTGTGCACCAATGCCTTGTTGATGGAAAAAAAGCTCGACCAGTACAAGCCCAGTCCGTTCTTCGTCTGGTCTGTGCATCTTGACGGCGACGAGCAAATGCATGACCGCTCGGTGTGCCAGGAAGGCGTGTATGACCGCGCCGTCGCGGCAATCAAGCTGGCAAAAGACCGTGGCTTTCGCGTCAATATCAATTGCACCTTGTTTAACGATGCGCAACCGGAAAAAGTCGCCAGCTTTTTCGATTCAGTCAAAGCCATGGGCGTTGACGGCATCACGGTTTCGCCGGGCTATGCCTACGAACGTGCTCCTGAGCAGCAGCATTTTCTGAATCGCGGCAAAACCAAGCAATTGTTCCGCGATATTCTCAACCTCGGCGACGGCGGCCGTAAATGGGCGTTTAGCCAGTCCAGCCTGTTTCTCGATTTCCTGGCCGGCAACCAGACTTATCACTGCACCCCTTGGGGTAATCCGGCACGCACCGTGTTCGGCTGGCAGCGTCCTTGCTATTTGCTTGGCGAAGGCTATACCAAGACCTTCAAAGCATTGATGGAAGAAACCGATTGGGATGCATACGGCACCGGTAACTACGAAAAATGTGCCGATTGCATGGTCCACAGCGGTTACGAAGCCACCGCCGTGATGGATACCGTGACGCGCCCCTTGAAAGCATTCAAGGTCGCGGTGAAAGGTGTACGCACCAAAGGCGCGATGGCGCCCGATATTTCGCTCGACAATCAACGTCCGGCTCAATACGTCTATTCGAGCCATGTAGAAATCAAACTGGCGGAAATTAAAGGTCTTAAAGCGAGCGGAAAGAAAGTTGAAGTTGAGGTCGCTGAAGCACTTTGATCACGAATAACAACGGTTTGAAATTTGTGCTGTCATTAAATTTTCGACTGTAATATGGTGTAATACATTGCATCAGCTTGGGATCCCAGCGCGCCTTTGTTTAGCAGGGCTATCGGGTCTCAAGCTGTAGCTACAGATTAAGTTAAGGTCAACCGCCAACACCCGGTGTTGGGGCGTAGTTCAAAGTAGTTTACAGATGTGCAAAGTCCGGGCGATATCGAGCGCCGGCCGTTTTTGCATGATGTTAATAATTGCATGGCACGAGGTCGTTTTGAGCGCGTCCGACTATTTCGATAACCGGGGTTACGGTTGCGGGGCGGTGGGAAAGATTCGTGGCGGCACAGCCGCCGACGAAGCGCTGATGTATTGGGTTCGTGCGATATTCTTTGCGCTGCTGCCCGGTATGCCATGTCAATTATTCTAACCACGGCAGCTTATGTCCTAACGCTACTTGCTACGCTTTATGCGTTGCTTGCGCTGATTTGCCGCGCGCGCATCTATCGCCGCAACTCGCTTACCCCAACCGACCCAGCGTCGAGCCGTCTGCCAATAACCGTGTTGAAACCGCTGTGCGGCCTGGAGCCCCGGCTGGAAGACAATCTCGCCACACTGTGCGAACAAAGCTACCCGGTTTATCAACTGCTGTTTGGCGTGCGAGACCCGCATGATCCGGCGATTGCAATCGTCGAGCGCCTCAAGGCCCGCTATCCCGAGCAGGATATCCAATTAATCGTCGATGCGCGCTTGCACGGCAGCAATTTCAAAGTCAGTAATCTGATCAATATGGCGAGCGCTGCACGTTATCCTTGGCTGGTGATAGCCGACAGCGATATCGCCGTACACGCCGATTACCTGGAGCGAGTTTGCGCGCCCTTAGCCGATCCGGCCGTAGGCATCGTCACCTGCTTGTACCGCGGCCGCTCGCTCGATACCTTCTGGACCCGGCTCGGCGTGTTATTTATCGATACCTGGTTCGCACCGTCGGTGCGCGTGGCCAGCGCTTTCGGCGGACATTGCTTTGGTTTTGGCGCCACCCTCGCGCTGCGCGCCGATACCCTGGCCGTTTTGGGCGGATTCGCCGCCGTGCGCAATCGTTTGGCCGATGATTTTTGGCTAGGCCAACTGAGCCGCGATCGCGGCCTGGCGACGGTGATATCTGAGGTATGTGTCACCACCGATGTAACGGAAGGCGATTTTTTATCGCTGTGGACACGTGAGCGGCGCTGGATGCAAACCATTCGGGCGATCAACCCCTTGGGCTATAGCTTCACTTTCGTGACCTTCACTTTCCCGGTGCTGACGGCGGCTTTATGTCTGGCGCCAACCTCCTGGAATTGGACCTGCGCCTTGCTCGGCATGGCCGCCCGGTTCGCACTGCATCTACGGGCGCCGGCGCCAGGTCTGCCGCCGCCGGGCCGGGCCTACTATGCGCCGCTGCGCGACAGTTTGTTATTGCTGACCTGGCTCAGCGCTTTTTTCGGATCTACCGCGCGATGGCGCGAACAAACGGTGCAGGTCGATGATCCGGCCGAACCGATTGCCTAGGGCTCCCAAATTGGGCTCGGCATCGCCAGCAGCCGGGTTCACGGGCACGATTCAGTCACTGAAATTTTAACGGCATATTCTGATGAAAACTCTCTTCCTGCAAGCTCCCTCCTTTGACGGCTTCGATGGCGGCGCCGGTTCGCGCTACCAGGCCAAACGTGAAATCAAATCGTTCTGGTATCCGACCTGGCTGGCCCAGCCGGCCGCCATGGTGCCGGGTAGCCGGGTGCTGGACGCCCCCGCCGACGAATTGACTGTCGACCAGACGCTGACGATTGCACAGGACTTTGAACTGGTCATCCTGCACACCAGCACGCCGTCCTTCCCCACCGACGCGAAATTCGCCGAACTGCTCAAAGCACGCCAACCGAAGATTCTGATCGGCATGGTCGGTGCGAAAGTTGCCGTGGATGCAGAAGGCTCTTTGCTCGCCAGCGATGCACTCGATTTTGTGGCGCGTGAGGAATTCGACTACACCTGCAAGGAGATCGCCGAGGGCCTGCCTTTCGATCAGGTGCTGGGCATCAGCTATAGGCAAGCAAACGGCGCTATCCAGCACAACGCCGCTCGCCCGATGATAGAGGACATGGACGCGCTGCCGTTTGTCGCCCCCGTCTATAAGCGCGACCTGAATATCAAAAACTACTTTATCGGCTACCTCAACTACCCCTACGTCTCGATTTACACCGGACGCGGTTGCCGCTCGAAGTGCACCTTCTGCTTATGGCCACAAACCGTGGGGGGCCACCGTTACCGCACCCGCTCGCCGGCAAGCGTGATCGAGGAAGTGAAGTGGATCAAGGAGAATATGCCCGAGGTCAAGGAAATCATGTTCGACGACGACACCTTCACCGATTTCAAACCGCGGGTTGAAGAAATTGCCCGAGGTTTGGGTCAGTTGGGCGTCACCTGGTCGTGCAACGCGAAAGCCAATGTGCCCTACGCTACGCTGAAGATCATGAAGGAAAACGGCTTGCGTCTCTTGCTGGTCGGCTATGAATCCGGCGACGACCAGATCTTGCTGAATATCAAGAAGGGTTTGCGCACCGATATCGCACGCCGTTTTGCAGAAGATTGCCGCAAGCTCGGCATTATGGTCCATGGCACTTTTATTCTCGGTTTGCCAGGCGAAACCAAGGAAACGATAGCCAAGACCATTGCCTTCGCGAAAGAAATCAATCCGCACACGATACAAGTATCGCTTGCCGCGCCCTACCCAGGCACGCGGCTTTACGAGCAAGCCGTCGAAAACAACTGGATTGCGCCGAATAAAACCATCAACTTGGTCAATGAGAAAGGCGTGCAGCTGGCCACGATCAGTTACCCCCATTTATCGAAGGAAGAGATTTTTCACGGCGTTGAAGTGTTCTATAAAAGCTTCTATTTCCGTCCCAGAAAAATCTGGGAAATCGTCCGCGAAATGCTCCGCAGCTGGGACATGATGAAGCGGCGCTTACGTGAAGGCGTCGAATTTTTCCGTTTCTTGCGGGCGCATGAAGCGTGAGAAACCGTGGGCCGGGCTTGATCATCACAGCTGATGATTTTGGCTTACACAGCAGCGTCAACCAGGCCGTCGAGCGCGCCCATCGAGAGGGCGTGCTGAGTGCCGCCAGCCTGATGGTGGCGGCGCCGGCCGCCGCCGACGCGATCGCGCGGGCGCACGCCTGCCCGAGTTTGCGCGTCGGTTTGCATCTGGTGCTGGCAGACGGCCAGGCCATCTTGCCGCACACCGCGATTCCAAGCTTGGTGGATGTTCACGGTCGCTTTGGAGCGCGGATGGCACGCGATGGCGTGCGGTTTTTCTTCTTACCCTGGGTCCGCCGCCAATTGGCGGCCGAGATCCACGCGCAATTCAAAGCGTTTGCGGCAAGCGGCTTAAGCTTGGATCATGTGAACACCCACAAGCACTTTCATCTGCACCCCACGATTCTTTCGATGATTATCGACATTGGCCGACCGTTTGGCCTGCGTGCGATACGGCTGCCTAGCGAAGCCGGCACGCCGCTCTTCCTGAAGCCGTGGCTCGCCTTGCTGCAACGCAAACTAGACGCCGCCGGAATCGCACACAACGACTACATGGTCGGGGTTGAGCATTCCGGAAAATTTGACGAGGCCACCTTACTCGACACCTTGGCCCATCTGCCTATGCAAGGCGTAGGCGAGATCTATCTACATCCGGCGCTGGTCTCCGGCGCCGAGATTGCCCCGTCCATGCCGACTTACAGGCATGCCGATGAATTCGCCGCGTTAATTTCGCCTCGCGTGCGGCGGGCGCTCGATCAACTCAACTTGGAAGGTTTGCGTTTAGGCGGATTTTCCGATCTGGTCGGCCTGTCGTGAAGCGGCTCGCCTACCTCGGCGGCATCGCCGGCCTTGTGCTATTCGTCGGCTTGGTGGTCCACGAGGGCCTGCCGGATTTACTCCAAACCTTGGCGCGTGCCGGCTGGCCACTATTACTGCTGGTGCCGCTACATCTTGTACCCCTGGCGCTCGACGCACAGGGTTGGCGAGTTCTACTGGAAGCGATCGAGCTGGGCGACAGCAAAGCGTGCATCATAGGGAGCGATACGCAGGTTTCACGGGTTCTACTGGAGCCGATCCAGCGGCGCAATAGCCAAGTAAGCGGCATCGATAGCGATGCTCCGAGCGGCCGGGTTTCACTGGGGCCAAACGGCCAGGCGCCACGCGTCGGTTTGCCCTTTTTGCTATGGGTTGCCGCCGTACGCGAAGCCATCGGCCGCCTGCTGCCGGTCGCAAGTATCGGTGGCGAAGTCATCGGGATACGGCTGTGCCGCTTGCGCATAGCCGACACGACTGCGGTCACGGCAACTGTGATCGTCGAAGTTCTGATTACCCTGGTCGTCCAATACCTGTTTTGCGGCCTCGGTATCGTGCTGTTGGTTGCGCTGCTGACGCACTCCGCCGCCGGTCTAAACCAAATCTGGACGGTGTCGGCCGGTTTGCTGCTGTCGCTGCCGATACCCCTGGCGGTCTACTTGTTGTTACGACATGGTGCGGTCTTTCAACGCATCGAAGCGTGGGCTAAGCATGTGTTTGGCGCGCAGCACCGCTTTACCCTGCGCCTGGACGGCGCAAAACTCGATGCCGAGGTCCATCGCCTCTTTGCCCAGCCCCGGCGCTTGGCGCATGCCTTGGCTTGGCAATTTGCCGGTTACTTGAGCGGCACATTCGAAACCTGGTTCGCGCTATACCTGCTCGGCCATCCCGTCAGCATCGGCGCCGCGATCGCCATCGAAGCGCTGACCCAGGCCGCGCGCCATGCCAGCTTTCTGGTGCCAGGCGGACTCGGCGTGCAAGAAGCCAGTGTGATGATGTTTGCTTATCTGGCCGGCGTCAGCGGCGAGGTTGCGTTGTCGCTGGCGTTAATCAAGCGCATGCGGGAGATTTTGTTGGGTGTACCGGCTCTGCTGTCGTGGCAATGGGTCGAAGCGCGGCAATTACGGCGCACACATCGGCAGCCATTACAGGCGCACTCGGCGCCTCGTGATAGCAATATCTAGTCTATGCGAAAGGCAGGCCTGCCCAGGGTTGATCTTGCGTTCAGCCCGCCGTATCGTTATGCGCCACCAAGAATTTCACCAAACCGTCGATTCCGCCCTTGGCAATTTGATCGGCAAATTGTTGCCGATAAACCCCGATCAGCCAGGCGCCCATCATATTGATATCGTAGATCTTCCAGCCTGAGCTAGTTTTGTTGACACGGTAATCGATATTCATCGTATCGCCGTTATTGACGACAACCGTCTTGACCACCGCATCGGTCGCGCCGGCCGGTAATGCCGCAAACGTCGAATATTTAAATTGCACACCCTGCTCGCGAACCTGAGTCAATTCGGCGGCATAGGTTCGCACCAGCAGGGTCTGGAACTGGTCGAATAGTTCTTTTTGCTGGGCCGGCGTAGCCGTAGACCAAGCGCTGCCAACCGCAAATTGCGTCGTGCGCAGAAAATCGGTATGCGGCAGGAATTTTTGCTCGACCACGCTGGTGATTTTGTCCGGATCGCCGGCGCGCGCCGCGGGATCTGCCTTGATGGTCGACATCACGTTTTCAATGGCGCTTTTGACGACGACATCGGGTGTGCGGCCGTCGACTTGCTGCGCGCATACGTGCGTGGCTAAAAGCAGCGCGATCAACGGCGCCCAGATAAATGACTTCATGCGATATGCCCTTTGCAAGCGGTCGGTGAGATCAAGTCCCCCGAAAAAATCGGATTCGCGCAAAAAGGGGGCAGAACCCTGTGAGCGCCATGTTCGACAGTATACCGGATCAGGCGCTACGAGCCTGTTTTCCGCGAAAACAGGCCCAAACGTCATACCCGCCCGCTAAGGGTTAACAGGGGACAGAAGCTGCGGGCACGTTTTGTGCGAAAACGGGTCAAATCGTAGATTCGACTGTGCTGAGAGAATCCGGCAAGCCGATCTCTGTTGCTGCACGCCTTCCCTGTATACTGCCGTCCCAACATCCCTTTGACGGAAATGCACCCGAGCCATGCTGATTGCCTTTATTGCCAAAACAGTCGATTTGTCAGTCCGCTACGCCTGGCGGGTGATTGTGCTATCGCTGCTGCTGGTAATCGCCGGTGCAGTCTATGTCAGCGGCCATTTCGCGATTAATACCGATATCAGTCGGCTGATCGACACACATGCACCCTGGGCGCAACGCGACGCCGCCTTGAGCGCCGCCTTTCCACAGCGCGGCGACGTCACGCTGGTGGTCGTGCGTGCGCCCGCGCCCGAGTTTGCCGCACAAGCCGCCAGTGAGCTCGCCGCGCGATTGCAGCAACAGCCGGCGCTATTTCGCTCGGTGAATCTTGCCGACGGCAGCGATTTCTTTACGCGCAATAGCTTGTTGTTCCTGCCCCTGGCAAAAGTAAGCAGCCTCGATGAGCAACTGACTCAGGCGCGCCCGATGTTGAATGCGCTGGCCCAAGATCCATCGTTGCGCGGTCTGTCGAATTTGCTGTCGGTTTCCTTGTTAGTGCCTCTGCAAACCGGCCAATTACATTTGCCCGCCATGGCGCCGCTTTTGACTCATGCCGCGGATGCCGTCGATGGCGCACTGGCCAACCGGCCGGCAGCCCTGTCTTGGCGCGCCCTGGTCGATCCCGATGACGCCACCGCAGGCGCCGGCCGTAGTTTTATCGAGCTCAGGCCGGTTCTCAACTATAACGATCTCCAACCCGGTGAGGCATCGGCACGCGCCATCCGTGCGGCCGCGGTAGATTTGCATCTGGCCCAGCGCTATGGCGCCAGCGTTGCATTGACGGGCCCCACGCCCTTGTCGGATGAAGAGTTTTCCTCGGTGCAAGAGGGCGCGGCAGTCAACGGCATTGTCACCTTGCTGGTGGTTTTGTTGATCTTATGGCTTGCCTTGCGCTCAATCAGGCTGGTGCTGGCCGTATTCCTGACCTTAATTGGCGGCCTCGTCATAACGGCGGCACTGGGCCTGTTGCTGGTCGGCGCGTTGAATATGATTTCGGTTGCATTCGCCGTGCTGTTTGTTGGGATCGGTGTCGATTTCGGGATTCAATTCGGCGTGCGTTTTCGTGAGCAACGATGCAGCGAGCCCGATATACATCTTGCTTTGGTCGCAGCCGCGCGCTCGATTGCCTTGCCGCTCACGCTTGCGGCAGCGGCAACCGCCGCCAGCTTTTTGGCTTTTTTACCGACGGACTATCGCGGCGTATCGGAATTGGGCCAGATTGCGGGCGTCGGGATTCTCTGTGTCGCGTTTCCTTCCTGCCTGACCTTGTTGCCCGCCCTGATTTCCGTGCTGCGCCCAAGCGGCGGCGCAATGATGCCCGGTTATCGCTGGCTGGCCCCTGTCGACCGCGTCTTCGAAGCACGCCGCAAACCCCTGCTGATCGGCACCGCGGCCCTGATTACCGCGGGCTTGCCGCTGCTCTGGCATCTGCATTTCGATTTCAATCCCTTACATTTGAAAAACCCGCATAGCGAGTCGATGGCCACCCTGACTTCATTGGCCGATTCCCCTGTAGCCGGAATTAACAATGTGAAGGTACTGAACGCTTCGCTGGCCGATGCACAAGCACTTGCGCTAAAACTCGCGCCGCTGCCTCAAGTGGGTCAGGTCATGACCTTGGCCAGCTTTGTACCGGACCAACAGCCGGAAAAATTGCAGCGCATCGCGACCACCGCAGGCAGCTTATTGCCGGTGTTGCAACAAGCCCCGGCCGCAGCGGCCGACGATATTGAGCGGGTGGCGGCGCTGCGCCGCGCGGCGCAAGCTTTGCGCAACGCAGCACTGGATCACGAAGGTCCGGGGGCGGCCGAAGCGCGCCGCCTGTCCACCAGCCTGACGGCACTGGCAAAAGCCGACGCACCCGCACGCGACCGGGCTGAACTGGCCATTGCGCTGCCGCTTAAATTGTCGCTGGCCGCTTTGCAAAAAGCCTTGCAGCCCCAAGCCATTACACTAAGCAATTTACCGTCTGAATTGATACGCGACTGGCTGGCGCCGGACGGCCGGGCTCTGCTCGATATTGCACCGCGCGCCATCGCCGGTGTCGATCCTGGCGACGATACCCTGCTGCGCAACTTCACACAGGCAGTACTAAAAGTCGCCCCCAATGCAATTGGCGGGCCGATTTCCATTCTCGATTCGGCCGATGTCATTATTCACGCGTTTATCGAAGCAGCCGTGCTGGCCGTGATCGCCATTACCTTATTGCTTTGGGTCGCCTTGCGACGCTTCGACGACGTATTACGCACGCTGGTTCCACTATTGGTATCGGGGCTGGTCACATTGGAACTGTGTGTAGTACTAGGCATTTCGCTGAATTTCGCCAATATCATCGCACTACCTTTACTGCTCGGCGTCGGTGTGGCTTTCAAGATTTATTACGTGATGGCCTGGCGTAGCGGCCGTGCGGCGTTTTTGCAATCAGGGCTGACGCAAGCGATTATTTTGAGCGCGGCGACGACCGGCACCGCCTTTGGCAGCCTGTGGCTGTCCCATCACCCGGGCACGGCCAGTATGGGCAAATTGCTGGCGCTATCGTTGCTTTGCACCTTGATTGGCGCGGTGTTCTTTCAGCCTATCCTGATGGGCAAACCGCGTTCCGATGCACCAAAATAATTCTGTGGAATAGCGGTTTCGGGCCCCCGGCCGCTAATCGCGCAGAAACTTGGCGAGATCGATATAATCAAGTAGCGATTTCAAGCTCGACCTCAAACATCTCTCGTCGATCGCCGAGATAGACCCTGGGATATTTATGCATCAGACACGGCGTCCGCGCACGCGCAAGAGCCTACCGGCTCTCGCAGTTTCCATGGTACTGCTTAGCACCATCAGTGCTTGCGCAACGGGCCCCACCCCCAATCCCGGCGATCCGCTCGAAGGCTTGAATCGGACTACCTATCAATTCAATGACGTGCTAGACCGCACCATTGCCAAGCCGATTGCCCAGGGCTATAACGCGGTTACCCCCGGTCCGGTGCGGACCATGGTTAATAACTTCTTTTCAAATATTGGCGATGCGACGGTGATGGCCAACGATCTGCTGCAGGGCCGAATCGCCGACGGCACCGGTGACTTCATGCGCATCGCGATGAATTCCGTCTTTGGGATCGGCGGCTTGGTCGATTTCGCGACCCCCGCAGGCTTGCCCAAACACGATCAGGACTTCGGCTTGACGCTCGGGCATTGGGGCGTGCCGGCCGGGCCCTATGTAGTGTTGCCATTGTTTGGCCCGAGTACCGCCCGCGATGCGGTGGGTTTTGCCGTCGATCTGGAGGCCTCCCCCACGTCCTTTCTCAAGCCGGCTGTACGTTATCCGTTGTTCGGCTTGAACTTCGTCAGCTCGCGCGCCCGTTATCTTGGCGCCACCGATCTTCTGTCGGCCGCAGCACTGGACAAATATACGTTTACCCGCGACGCCTATCTGGGACGCCGCCAGTATCAGATGACAGGTGGGAAAGACGAAGCCTTGCCTGACTACGGTGTTGATCCAACTGCGGGCGGCAAACCAACAACGGATGCCCAACCTGCCTCGCCCCCGGCGAATAGCCCCGCGGTCAGTCCCACGCCGAGCCCTGCGCCAACCACGCCATCCAACTAAACGGCACCGGATTTACCGCTAGGCTGTCGGCATAGCAAACCCCACCCCCATCTGCGCGCGAACCTGACGCAAAGTCTTTTTCGCCGCGCCGGCATCCCGGGCCAGCTGAATCAAAGCGGGAAGTTGCCCAGGGTGCCTCGCCAAGGCCCGCAAAATCGGCATGATTGCCGTCGTGCCGTCGTCGCGCAAGCCGACCGTGGCGCTTGAGGGCAAGCTGCGTTGCGCCGGGTCGACCACCACCCGGCAGGCCGCGAACGGCAAACCGTGGCGTTGCGCGATGCGGGCCACATGATGTGATTCCATATCGACAGCAAGCGCGCCGCTACTTTGCCATAAGCGCGCCTTGTCGGCCACATCGGTCAGCGCTTGATTAACGCCGGCTAACGCGCCTTGCCTTGCGTTCGGCAGGCAAGCGAGCAAAGCGCCTAACCAGTGCGCGTCCACAGGAAAACCGCCGTCCGACGTCACAATCTTATCGGCGATCACGCAAGCACCGGGCGGCAAAGCCGGATCCAAACCGCCCGCAGTACCGAAGCTGATGATGCCGCAGTATCTCTGCGCACCCTGCATCGCCGCTTCACTTTGCGCGAGCAGCGTTTCCAGCCGCGCCGCCAGCCGTTCCGAACCCACGCCGCACAGCGTCACAACGCCCGGCCCAGCCGCAATCGCGGCTTCAAAATCGAGGCCGCAGACCGCAATCACGGAATATATGTTCTGCCCTGGCCTGAGTTCGGCCGCCGTCGCTTCGCGCATTACATGCCGAAGCCAACCGTGCGGCTGCCGGCTTGCTTCAGGTTGCGATAGCGCGCCATGGCCCATAACGGGAAATATTTGGAGTAGCCGTGGTAGCGTAAATAGAACACGCGCGGAAAACCGGTCGCGGTATAGCGCGGCTCGCGCCACAGCCCATCGCTGCGCTGGTGATCGACCAGCCAGGCGATGCCGCGTGCCACCGCCGGATCATCGACCGCGCCCGCAGCCATCAAGCCCAACAAGGCCCAAGCCGTTTGCGAAGCGGTACTGGCCGCCGGCTCGTAACCGCAGTAGTCAAGTTTGTAGCTGGCGCCGTCCTCGCCCCAACCGCCGTCGGGATTCTGGATGGCGCTCAGCCAGCCGGCCGCGCGTTGCATGGCCGGCGTATCGGGCTTCAGGCCAGCGGCATTCAGGGAACACAAGACCGACCAGGTGCCGTAGATGTAATTCATACCCCAGCGACCATACCAACTACCGTCGTCTTCCTGATCGGCCAGCACATACGCCAGCGCGCGTGCGGCGGCGGAACCGTCGCCGGGTACGCTTGGGCGGCCGTCCAATTGCGCGAGCATGGACAGGCAGCGCGCCGAGACATCGGCGGTCGGCGGATCGAGCAAAGCACCGTGATCCGAGAACGGAATATTGTTCAAATACAGTTGCGTGTTTTCGGGCTCGAACGCCCCCCAACCGCCATCGCTGCTTTGCATGCCGACCACCCATTCCGTGGCACGCGCGATGGGTTCGCTATAATCGGTGTCGAGACTTAAGGCACGGGCACGATGCATCGCCATCACGACGACAGCCGTATCATCGACATCAGGGTAATGCGGATTCGCGTACTGAAAAGCCCAGCCACCCGGGCGAACGCCGGGGCGACGCACGATCCAGTCGCCTCGGGTGTCAAGAATTTGCAGCGGACGCAACCATTCGAGGCCGCGCCGCGCGGCGGCAATGGCTGCCGCATCGCCGGTTTCCAGCAAGGCATGGCTCATCAAGGCGGTGTCCCAGACGGGCGATACGCAGGGCTGACAATAAGCTTCGTCTTCCTTGATAATCAATAGTTTGTCGATGGCCCGGCGGGCCGTCTCGACTTCCGGGCTATCGGCCGGCACGCCGAGCACATGAAGCATTTCCAAGGCATTCACCATCGCCGGAAAAATAGCGCCCAGGCCATCTTCGCCATTGAGCCGTTCCCGGACAAACTCGGCGGCACGCTCTATGGCTTGCCGGCGCATGCGCTTGGGGAAATACGGCTCGACTACGCGCAATACAGCATCGACGCCACGGAACACAGAAAACCAAATGCGGCTTTGATGAGGTGCTTTCGGCAACAAGCCGGTTTGCGCGGCCGGCCGGACAAACAGCTCGTCTATGCCAATGCCTATGGGGTTGCTCGCGCGCGGCTTGAGCGTACACAGCACCAGCAAGGGCACGATCACTGTGCGCGCCCAATAAGAAACCTTGGACAAGTGGAAGGGAAACCACTGCGGCAGCAACATGATTTCGACCGGCATCACGGGGACCGCACGCCAAGGGACCACGCCGTACAAAGCTAGCAGCGTGCGGGTGAAGACATTGCTGGTTTCCGCACCACCGTGCTTGCGTATCATCTCGCGCGCTTTCACCATGTGCGGTGCATCGGGCGAATCGCCTATCATTTTCAGCGCGAAGTAGGCTTTCACGCTGGCGCTCACGTCAAACTTACCTTCATGGAACAAGGGCCAACCGCCGTCTTGGTTCTGGATGCGCCGTAAGTAGCCACCTATCTTGGCTTCCAGGGCCACGTCGACCTGCTCGCCAAGATAATGCACCATCAGCACATACTCAGCCGGTATGGTGGCGTCGGCCTCAAGTTCATAGACCCAATGGCCATCGGCCTTTTGGTCGGCCAGCAAGGCGTCCAGGGTCAGCGTGATGGCGCGCTGCAATGCGGCGTGCGGCGCCGCTATCGAAGTTTCGGCAGCGACATCGCGAGGGGCGAACGAGGTGGCGGAATATTTCATGGTCTATTTGTCGGTATCACGCATCAGATAGTGGGCGGCCTGATTGCCCGAACGAATGGCGCCTTCTATGGTGGCGGGCAAGCCGGTCGCAGTCCAGTCGCCTGCCAACATCAAATTGCGCCACGCAGTCCGAGTCGCCGGGCGGGAGGCTTCGGCTTCAGGCAGGGCGGCGAAGGTGGCACGCCGTTCCCGTACGACTTGCCAGACCGGCATGGGTTCAAGCGGCAAACCAGCCGCTGCCGCGACTTCGGCCCAACCGAGACGGGCCAATTCTTCACGATCGAGATCGAGCAAGCGGTCGGCCCCGCTGATCGTCACCGATAAGCGTCCCTCGAAAGCAAACAGCCACTCCGACATACTGTTGAGCATACCGGTAATCGGTGCACACCCTGGCGGCGGCGTCACGCCATAATGCAGGTTGACGATGGCGCGATACTCGCTTGGCGCGCTTAGGCCGGGCAGCAAGGCTTGGGCGACATTCGGCGGCACCGCCAAGATGACGGTATCGTGCTCGCTCAGCGCGACCCGACCCGTGTCGAAATCAAGCGCGCTCAAGCGCTGCTCGCCGAACTCGATGCTGCGTAAGCGATGCCCGAGATGGATCACCGCGCCCCGCTGTTCCAAATCACGTAAAGCCGGATCGACAAACGCGGCGCCCAGGCCGTGGCGGGCCACCAAGGGCCGGCATGCGCTGCCGCCCGCAACCAAGGTTTCGAGCACAACGTTGCGAGCCAGCCAGGCGGAGCCTTCTGCGGGTTCGGTATTGAGCACGGCCAGGAACAAAGGACGCAGCAAACGCTCCCATAAAAGCCCGCGGCACAGCTTTAAATCCTGGAAGGTCTGATGTGGACGGGCGCGCAATAAGCGCAGCAGCGCAAAAAAATCTTGGGGACGCGTACCCGGTGGGCGGCGGCTAGCATCGAAAATCCAGGCCGGGATCTTACCCATGCTCAGATTGACGTTCCAGCGCTCACCGCTGGTGAGGTCGAAAAAGGGGAAAATGGCCCGATCCGGCCCAATTAACTGATCGTGTGCACCGATTGCCTGTACATAGGCCAGCGTGTCGCGATTCCCGGACAACACCAGGTGATTGCCGTTATCGATGGTCGCGTTCAGCGTGCGATCGAAATACGAGCGGCAGCGCCCGCCCGCGTGGGGCGCTGCCTCATGCAGAACGACCTGCTGTCCCGCCTGGCTCAATTTGATTGCCGCGGCCAGCCCGGCAAGGCCGGCGCCGACGATATGGGTTCGTCTATCCATCAAATCACAGCGTAGCGCAACACAATGCCGATCAGTCGCAGTTTGGCGACTTTCACCTTCTGGCGCGGGGCAGTCCACCCGCGGTTGATCAGCCGCATCAAAATGGCGCGGTAAGCTGCGCCCATAATACGCGGGGCGCGTACCGCCCGGCGCGGGCTGCGTCGCATGATGGCGTCAGCTGCTTGAAAATGCGCCTGTGCCTGCGTCACTAGGCTTGCGCAAACTACTGGAATGGCAGGATGCGCAGCGACGGCCTCGGGCGCGCCAAGCTCAACGCCGGCAGCCAACAGGGCTTCGCGCGGCAAGTAGACACGACCGATGGCGGCGTCTTCGTCGATGTCGCGCAAGATATTGGTCAATTGCAGCGCGCGACCCAGATGGTGCGCAAGCGCAATCCCGTCATCGCGCGGCATCCCAAACACCTTGACCGACAACCGCCCGACCGCGCTCGCAACCCGATCGCAATAGAGATCGAGCGTATCGGCATCGGGTGCGCAAATGGCGGCGTCTGCATCCATCATCATGCCGTCTATCACGGCATGAAAATCATCACGCTCCAAGTCAAACGCAATAATTTGCTGATGCAGGCTTTGCAGGCGGCGTGGCGCCCGGCCGGCGTAGCAAGCGTCGATATCGCGCTGCCATTGTTCCAGGCCGGCGCGCCGCTCGAGCGCGGGTGCGTCGCTGTCCGCGATGTCGTCAACCGCCCGACAAAACGCATAGATTTCAAACATGGCCTGACGCTGCAAAGCGGGCAGGATGCGCATCGCGGTATAAAACGAGCTGCCGGCTGCCGGGAGCGCAGACTCGTTTTGAACCTCGGCGGCGGAGATGGATTCAGAAACCGTCACAGACCCTCGCGTTGTACGTGCGGGCTGCCGAACTCATATACAAACGTTCAGGCAGGCCGAATTTGACACCCCCCCCTCCCTGACGGAAGAGATTCCTACGGCGGCGCTAAGCGATAAGCTGCGTGGCCGCTTCGGTGGGTTCCTGCTTCACGAAGCGGCCCGAAGTACCGCCCCACAGGCTAACAAGCGGTATCCCCGCTCTAAAATAATCAAGAAAGGGTGAGAGTATAACAAGGCCGTCCTGGCCTTGCCTCCTTGCGGTGCACTTTGCGCCGCAAGCACACCGGCCAAGGCTTGGGAACATGCAGGGTGCGGCCCTCGCAATGCTGGATGTGCGGCCCTACCAGCACGGCAGCTGCTTATTTATTGGGGACCGCCCCCGAAACGGCGATCGCACTGGCAGGCGAAACGGCCGCCGCTGAGGCAGACTTCAACCCATCGACCTTGGCTCCCGAGGGCACTACCGCGACCGCTGATGCTGCCTGGCCGACCGTCGAGATATCGGTGCGACCGCCATCACGGAAGAACGCCTCTTCGGTTTCCTTATTCAGCACCACAATACTGATGCGCCGATTGCCCGGGGCAGCCGGGTCATCGCCGACTAGCGGCAAGGCATCGGCCAAGCCGCGCACCGCCAGGACTTTTTTATCGTCCATCCCACCGTTCACGAGTTCACGCCGCGCGGAATTGGCCCGCTCCGCGGAGAGTTCCCAATTCGAGTACCCACGATCTCCGCTGGAATAAGTTTGCGAGTCGGTATGCCCGGCGACCGAGACGTGATTGGGCACATCATTCAAGACTACGCCGATCGGATCTAAAATGTCCTTGGTATAAGGCTCCAAGACCGAACTGCCGGTATTGAACATGGGCCGGTTCTGGGCGTCGATAATCTGGATACGCAAGCCTTCGCTGGTGATATCGATCTTGATTTGATTCTTGAAGACATTCAGCTTCGGATCCTGCTCAATCAGCGCCGCGAGTTTGCTTTTAAGCTCGGACAGTCGTTTTGCGTCGTCCGCCAGTTGCGCATTGCGCTTGGCGGCACTGGTCAGGACCGAGATTTGGTCGCGTGAAGACTTTTGGCCGGCACCGCTATTGGCATCGCGCGGCTTAGAATTTTGCAAAGCCAGCGCGCCGCCCTCCAAAACACTGGTGGCCGAACCCGAGCGCTTGCCGCCCGTGATTGCGGTGCTCAGCGGCGTGTTGAAATATTCAGCGATACCGTTTAAGTCGCCTTTGGTAGTCGAACCCAGCAGCCACATCAACAAGAAAAACGCCATCATCGCCGTCACGAAGTCGGCATAGGCGATTTTCCAAGCGCCTCCATGGTGGCCGCCATGCCCACCGCCAGCTTTACGCTTAATGATTAACGGCGTAGCCGAATCATCCCCGCCTTTATTGCCTTTTTCGCTCATTTCGACATAGTGACGGACAATCTACCTTAAAAGGGCCCCCAGACCTGTCGCTACGCGCCCGCCCCCAATGCCCCATTCCTCCAAGAGGACTTCCTTCGAGGCGCGAGTACTTCCTTGGAGCATGGTTAAAATTGGGGGTGGCCCGGCGTTTTCTTAGGATGCGCTTGCTTTAGCGCTGTTCTTGGTCGCCTTAACGGCGTCTTCCAATTCAATAAAGGTCGGGCGATCGGTGGTAAACAGCACCTTGCGGCCGAACTCGACGGCAACCGACGGTGCGTGACCGTTCATCGACGCAAGCAGCACCGATTTCACACATTCGAACGGCTTGGTATTTTCCTCGCCCCTGGCGGTCAGCAAGGTCGCAATCGGACCGGCAAAACCATAGGCCAGCAAAATCCCAAGGAACGTACCAACCAAGGCGCCCGCGATCATTTCGCCCAAAACGGCCGGGGGGGCGCCGACCGAACCCATGGTATGCACCACACCCATCACTGCCGCGACAATACCGAAGGCGGGCAAACCGTCTGCAATACCCTGCATGGCCTTGGCCGGTATTGCGGTTTCCGCGTGATGGGTAGCGAGTTCGGCATCCATCAAATCGCCCATCTCATGCACATTGATGTTGCCGCCGACCATCATGCGCAGATAATCGACAAGAAACTCGACCAGATGATGGTCGTGCAAGGTATCGGGATATTTGGCGAAAATCGGACTGGTCGAGGGATCTTCGACATCAGCCTCCAGTGACATCCAACCATCTTTACGTGCTTTTTGCAGCAGTTCGAACAACAAGGCGATCAACTGCAGATATTTTCCTTTGCTGTAGCCGCCACCGCCTTTGAAACATCCGGGCACCGCTTTGGCAGTCGCTTTCAGGGTTTTCATCGGGCTGCCGACCACGAATGCGCCGGCTGCCGCGCCGAAGATACACATCAATTCAAATGGTTGTATCAAGGCAGCAAGATGCCCGCCCCCCAGAACGAAGCTACCGAATACGCAGCCCATTAAAACAACCCAGCCAATGATGACAAACATTTGTTTCGGCTTCCTCAGGTGAAGTCGGTGGGTTCGCTTGCTGCGAATTGGGGTTAAAAATGCCCAGCCGCATGATATCTATTTACTGTAAGGCATCGGAATGCATTTTTGCAATGCGCAAAATCGGGATGACGCCTATTTGATGTAGTTTAGCCCAGGCAAACGCGTGAAATTTAAAAAACTTGGCGTGCGCGCAACGAAATCAACTTTAAACCGGGTCTCGATTTAATAAACGAGTGGCACATGACGAGCGCAACGGGGGAATCCCCCTCAAAAAAAATTTGCAAGCAAACAACGCAGGAATTGGAATTATTGACAGTATTGATTATTAATCGAACTCACTATAAGCTCATTTTCGATGTCGGGCGGCGCGGCTAAGTATCTTTTGCGGGAGGCTTGGGCGTCGCACCCTGACCTTTCACTGTGTTACCCGCCGTACTTTTCTTGGCTACACTGTTGTTGAAGGCAAGCATATCGTCCTCACTCGGCGCAATCGATCGGGTTATGGATCACGGTCAACATCGGTGTTCTGCCGGGCTTGGTATCGTTGCTTGCGCATTGATTGCCTATTTTGTAATACGCCGTAATCTTCGGCCAAGCGGATCTGTCGCCAATAGATCTGCCCAACGCTCAAATTCATCGAGAAATCATAAGCAGATACGGCAATCATGGAGCAAACCGAGCTACAATAAAGGATTGCGAAGTGAGCGGTAACCCAGCGTTGAAAAAGTAAAAATCGGTGTCCGGGCGGACAAAAACTGCCTAGGGCTGCGCGTAGGCTGCTCGACGCGCCTTCATACAACATCTGCCCGGTTTGCGGTTGCGACCCACACAAGATTCCTATGGCTCTCCCGGTATTGGTTGTAGATGACTCCGCATTAGCGCGAAAAATTTTGATTAACTCCCTTCCCGCCGGTTGGGACGTATCGATTACGCAGGTCTCGAACGGCAGCGATGCTTTGGTGCAATATCGGGCGGGACGTGCATCAGTGATGTTTCTTGATTTAACCATGCCTGACATGACGGGTTATCAGGTGCTAGAGGAGTTGCAACACGAAGGGTTAGATACCTTCGTCATCGTGGTGTCCGCCGATGCACAGCAAGGTGCAGTCGAACGCGTCAAAAAACTTGGCGCCGTTGCGTTTATTCAAAAGCCGGTAACGCCTGAAAAGTTGCTGCCTGTGCTGAAGGAGTACGGCTTTGACGCATGAGCAAATGCTGAGTGAAGACCAGCGCGACGCGCTTCAGGAAATTGCCAATATCGGCATGGGCTTGGCTGGCGCTCGCCTGGCCACGTTATTGGGTGAATTCATTCAATTATCGATTCCCAGCATCACGCCGGTTAGGGTCGAAGACCTGCCTGCCGTACTGAGCGAATTCGTTGGCGGCCAGGAATTTGTCACCGTCGTACGCCAGGCCTTTACCTGCGATGTTCGAGGCGAAGCGTTGGTGTTGCTGGGCGACGATGCCATCCCCGAACTCTGGGAATTGATGGGTTACGATCCCTTGCTCGATACGCTGGACACCGCGAGTGAGCAAGAAGTCCTGATCGATCTGTCGAATCTGATTACCGGCGCGTGCCTGTCCTGCATGTTTGAACAGCTCGGGCGATCGCTGACTTTTTCCCCGCCGACCTTGATGGGCCGCCGCGTCTCCCTGACCAACCTGTTGCGCCCGGAGGCCATGGCCTGGGACCTCAGCTTGCTGGTCGAAGTGAAGTTCTCGATTGAGAATCACACCTTCTGCGCACATTTGGTGATGTTTACCGGTCAGGATTCGCTGAAAACATTGAAAATGGCCCTCGACGAGTTGTTGGAGTGCATGTGACGGCTGGCATGCAAGGTGCGCTGTCCGATCTGATCGTCGACAATATGGGTGTCGGCGTATTCGTGGTCGACGCCCAATTCAAGGTTATCCGCTGGAATCGGTTTATGCAGAACCGCAGTGGGCGCAGCGCAGTAGATGTGCTGGACCACAATCTGTTCGAAATCTTCCCGGAGCTGCCACGCGCATGGCTCAGCAAAAAATTCGAAAGCGTCTTCCTGCTTAAAAATTCGGCCTTCACCTCCTGGCAGAATCGCCCCTACCTGTTCCAGTTCCAGCATGACCGGCCGATTACCGGCGGCATCGATTATATGCGGCAGGACTGCACCTTCCTGCCATTGATTGAAGGCGGCGAAGTCACGGCGGTATGCGTCATTTTGTTCGATGTGACTCAGGCCGCGATGATTAGCTACGAACGCGAAGCCGCGTTGTCGGCGCTCAGCGAAAGTTCGCGCCGCGATGGCTTGACCGGCGTGTTCAACCGGCATCACCTTGAGGAACGGTTGAGCGACGCGTTCAACCAATGGACGCGCAGCGCCGATGATTTCAGCCTGCTGATGATCGATCTCGATCATTTCAAACAGATCAACGACGAGTTCGGTCATCTGGTGGGTGACGCGGTGTTGCGCATGTCGGCGCTGCGCATTGGCCAGTTATTGCCGGAAGCGGCGATTTTCGGGCGCTATGGCGGTGAGGAATTCGCCGTAGTCTTGCCGTCTACGCTGCTTGATGAAGCCATGGAGATCGCCCAGCAAATTTGTCAGGCGGTCACATTGGAGCCGGTGCAATGCGGCGATTCTCACGTAAAGATTAGCGTAAGCATAGGCGTTGCTCAAACCACGTCGGCAATCAAACAGTATGAAATGCTCATTAAACAGGCTGACGGCGCCCTGTACTTGGCAAAAAGCCGGGGCCGCAACCGCGCGGTAAGCAGTTTGCCGGCTTAAAGCCCGCTACCCGGCAAAAATCCTCATCCAGCCGCTTTTTCCAGCTCTAGGCCTTTGCAGCCGGCCCCTCCCGCAGCGGCGTAGTCGGCAAATCGGCCAGCGGCTCGTGAAAACGCATTAGGCGGGCGGAGTTCGCCAACACCAGCAAGGTGCCCAGGTTATGTAGCAACGCGGCGCCAATCGCGCCATGACGGCCTAGCGCGCCGCCGGCCGCAAAAGCAAGCAATAACCCGGTCCACCCTAGCGCGATAAGACCGTTGATTTGTATTGTGTGGCTGCAGCGGCGGCTCAGCCTGACGCAAGTCGCCAAGCGACGTAAATCGCCGCCGATCAGGACAATGTCGGCCGCAGCAATCGCAATATCGGTGCCCTTTTCTCCCATGGCGATGCCAACGGCGCCCGCGCGCAGCGCCAGCGCATCATTAATGCCGTCGCCGACAACCAAAGGACGATGGCCCTCGCGGATTTCCTCGCTCACCGCATGTAGTTTATCCTGTGGCAAAACTTGTGCCCGCACCTGCAGGATACCAACTTCGCTTGCGATGCGTTGCGCCACCCGCGGATGATCGCCGGTCAACAAGATTTGTCGCGTCAAACCCAGGTGCGCTAGCTCCTCCAGTGCGGCTTTGGCTTCCGGACGGCAGGGATCGGCAAACCTGAACCACGCTAGAAAGCGCGAATCCAGGGCAAGACCTGCAATCGGGCCGTCATGGTCCGGCAGACCCGGGCTGGCTATGCCTAAACGTTCGAACAGCGTGCTCTGGCCAAATACCACGCGACCTTGCTCGCTCTCGGCGACCAAGCCCAGGCCCTGATATTCGCCGATGCTGTGCAATGTAACAGCAGGCTCGCCGAGGGGCGCGGTCGATGCTTGGCGAGCCAGGGCGCGACTCACAGGATGATTGCTATGATTGCCCAGTGCCGCCCCCAGAGCCACGGCCAGCACGCCCTCGTCAGACCGCTCGGCGTCAACGGCGACCAACTCCAATCGACCGAAGGTCAGCGTACCGGTCTTGTCGATCACAAGCGAGGTCAGATCACCAAGTTCCTCAAGGAAAGCCGCGCCCCGTATCAAAATCCCGTGACGGGCGGCGACGGCAACCGCTGCCAGCGCTGGCGCCGGTGCGGCAAGCACCAGTGCGCAGGGGCAGGCGGCGACCAATACCGCCAGCATCGCGGCGACATTGCCGCTGGCGAACCAGGTCATGGCCGCGAGCATGATAATCATCACCATATAAGTGCCGGCATAGCGCTCAATCAAGCGTGTGATCGGCGGTTTGGCATGTTCGGCTGTATGCATCAGTCGGATAATCTGCCCCAGGGCCGCGTCCTCACCGATCTTGGTGACGCTTAGCCTCAGCAAGCCATCCATATTGATGGACCCGCCCAAGACATGTTGCCCGATGCCGACCTCGGTCCACATCGATTCGCCGGTCAACAGCGAGCTATCGATATTGGCGCTGCCGCTCAACACCAGGCCATCGGCCGGAATCCGCTCCCCGGCACGCACTTCGACGATGTCGCCCGGCGCCAACGCACGATTGTCGACATCCTCGAATGTGTCATCCGAGGTGCGGCGATGGGCGACGCCTATGCCCAGTTTTTGCAGGCCGCGAATCGCATTGTGCGAGCCTTGCAGACTGCGCTCCTCCAGCACATGCCCAAAAATCATGATGGTCGGCAGCAAAGCGGCCGTGATCAGATCGCCGGTAGCCCAGGCCGCCAGCATGGCCAGGCCAATCAGACGATCGGTGACCCCATGCAGACCTGGATGGCGCAGGCTGTGCCAGACGGCCGCTACGACGGGAATAGCGACGATCAAGGAGGCGATGCCGGCCAGTACCTGACCGATATCGGCGCCGCCGGGCACCAGCTCCGACCAGATAAAACCAATCGATAACAGGCCCGCGGCGCTCATGGCCATCAGTAATTGCAGACCGGCATAACGGGCATTCCGGGGCGCTTGCACATCCGCCAAAGGTAAGTCAGGCACGCTCGTTGCGTTCCTTGGCGTCATGATCCCGGCCCCGTGAGAATCAGGGTAGAACGATCTTTGGGGTCGACGGTGATCACCGAACCTGCTTTGACCAGCATGGCCTGGACGGCCGCGCGATAATCGCGCTGCGGCAAGCCAGGGTCAGTCACCGCCAATGCGCCGTTCAACGGCAACACGTTTGCCGTCTCGATACGGGCCGTCGCGACCCGCTCGGCGGCATTCGATAGCGCTGTCTTGACGCGCGCTTGCGCGTCACGTTCGGCAGACTGGCGAGTATTCTCGGCCAGGGTGTGAGCATTGGCGATTTCCTGGGCGGCACTTTGCGTCGAGGTGAGGACGCTGGTGAAGGCCAGCGCGGTTGCCGCGGGCAGCGACGATTGCACATCGACACGTTGGATATGAATACCCAGATTGCCGCCGTTGCGCTTTAAATCTTCCAGACGCCGGTTGGCCAGGGCCGCAAGATCGGCGTGCAAGCGCTCGCGCTCTTCGGCGGCAGTTGCATCGTGCGCGATCAGCTCCGGGCGCGCGACCAACACCGCATCCAAATCGCGCGATGCACACGCCGCAAGCGTCGCCGCCGAAAAAATCCGTTCCAAGGCGGGCGCAATATGCGCATGCTGCAGCACATAGGCATAGGCATCGTCGACAGTATAAAAAACCGTGGCTTGCAGTTGGACCACACTGGCGTCGCCCGTCAGCAAATAGCCGGAACCGGCCTGTGCATCGGGCAAATCACTGAGCGAACTCTGATTCCGATCGGCTTGTTGCGCAAACGAACTGCGTTGCAAAGACTGAATGCTTTGCTCCTGCAACTGCTCGGCTGCGGGAACCAGCACCACCTGATCGATCGGTGCGGGCCAGGCCAACAACAGCCCCGCCCCTTGAATCCGGTCGAGCGCACCCAGGCGCAGCACGACCGCCCGACTTTGCGCCGGGACCACGCGTATATTAGAGATAGACCACGCCAGCGCGGCGATCAGTGTGCCGGCAAACAGCAGATAGAAAACAATCACCCCCGCTTCGGCGAAAGGGCCGATGCCCTCGCGCCGCGTCATTTTTTCCCCTTGCCCACGGTCATGGCCTGCGCGGCCGCCGCAGGCCCATCGACCAAAGCGTTAAACGGAGCGGCATCGGTACGCAGAATAATGCGCGTGTTGGCATTTATCATGGTGCTTAATGTGTCGAGCGAGCGCAGCATGGTATACAACTGCGGATTGCCCGCATAAGCCAGGCCATAGATTTTGGCGGCATCCACGCGGGCTTGAGCTTCGATGCCGGCCGCTTGGACGCCGGCCTCGGCGAGTTTGATATGGGCATCGCGGTCGGCATTGGAACTGATTTCGGCGGCCATCCGATTGCCTTCGGCCGTCCTTTGCGCGGCAATCGTCTCGCGCTCGGCGCGCATGCGGTCGACGGTGGCGCCCAGGACGGCGGCCGGCAGTGTCAGTCGCTGCAAGCCGATTTGGGAGATTTCGACACCATAGGCATCGAGCAATTGCGGCTCAACAGTGGCGCGCAGGTGACGCTCAAACGCGTCGAGTTGTACTTTGCCGGCGTCGGTGTTAACCAGCGAGGCCATGTCGAAACCGCTGGCGGTAGTCTGCAAGGCGGAGCCTACGAAAGTCTGGATTTGCAAGGCGGCCTCGTCGGGCTGGTTTTGCACTGCCCGCAAAAAGCGCTTGATATGCTCCGGGTCGGCGGGTACCCGCCACGCAATATAGGCTTGCATGATCACCCGCAATCCATCGCGCGTGCCGACATCTTCAAGACCGGTCGAGGTGGTATGCAAACGCAGGTCCACCGGAATCGTCGCTTCGAGCGGCGCCGGCGCACGCCAGGCTAATCCTGGTTCCAATAAAACCCGGGTCGGGTTGCCGAAACGCGTAATCACGGCAGCCTCCCCGGCATGCACTTGAACCAGGCAAGCCGTCAGTACGCCCAGCAACAACAAGGCCGCGGCCGCCAGACAACGCAGATAGAAATTGCGCGAGGCGGTCGGCCCGCCAGACTCGCGATGCTCGTCATGCCCATGCCCGTGGTGATGAAAGAAACTCAAGCTCGCTCTCCTAATTGGCGCCCGTGGACCCCGAACCATGCAGCGCGCCGGTCAGATCAGAAGAACCGGCGGAATAGCCGCGCAGATCGATCGTCGCCCGGCCCGAATCAGCAATCCGATGATCCAAAATGGTCAGTTGTGCTTGGGACAAGCCTTTCGCCAGGGTATGCAGATAGGTCTCACGCAGGTAAATATTACCGGCGCTACGGTAAGCCGCCTGCGCCGCATCAAAGCCCAAGGCCGTGGCATGTGCATCTGCCATGGTCTGCGCAGCGGCCGCTGTGGCGCTATTTAACGATACAGCGGCCGCTTGCGCGGCTTCATTCCGCGTTCGCGCCGCCCGGCCTTGCTCAGAGAAAATCAGCGCTTGCGCCTCTAGTTCGGCGGCCTGCACAGTGTGATACGCATTGGCGGCGCCACCAGGTGGGTGGATCGCTTCGACAACTACGGCCACGATCTCGATACCGCTATGCAAACGATCGAGATCACCCTGTAGCGACGCTTTCAGGGCGCGTGCCATTTGATCCTGCGGCTCGCCGAGAATTGCGGTCAGCGTTTCAGCCGAAAAATGCCTGATCAGAGCACGGCCTGCGAGATCACGTATTAATCCCGGCAAATCTGCAAGCTGATAACTGGCTGCTAACGCATCCTGATCGGACGCGCCAATCCGATAAACGAAACGCGCGTCGACATTCATGATCTGAAAGCTTTGCTGGCCGTTGCTTAGCCCGGCAATCAGCTGGGTTGTATCGAAAGCGTGGGTGTTGTCCCAGAGCCGGTTGGCGCTGTCGGGCGGTGGCGCGTCGATAGCCGTAGCCGGTGTTTGCGACGCCTCAGCCTGTGGGGCGTTAGCCAGTTCACGACGTGGCGCCGACGCATCGCGGCCGGCCTCCGGCGCAATCACAGCAATTTCGTGCAAGACACCGTTTTCGACCGGAATCACCTGACCAAATGGCCAGGGTAGGCCAATATGCAAGCCGGGCTTCAGCACGCTGACCGGCCGGCCGAAGTGTTCTTCAATGCCACGCTGATTGGGCTGTAGTTCGGTCACGGCGCTAAGCGCATAAGCGAGCAAGGCCGACAGCGTCAGAAACCCGGGTGCGGCACGCAAGATAAAACGCACGCCCCAGCTTTGCCGCAAATCGACATCGAATTTGGCTGAGTAGTAATCGCATAGCGCACGCCAAGGCGAGGCCCCCGGTTTAAGCCAGCCGATCAAAATACTGTCGACCAACGGTTTTTGTGCATTGCCGCGATGTTGCGCGTCATGACGCAAGGGATCGTACATACCCAGCACCGCGCGCACCACAATTTCAAGCGCGACGATGCCGACGCCATACGAGATAACTTGCAAGACGATGCGGGCCCACCCATGTCCATCGATTTCTGCAAAAGTCACGGCAGCACCCATCGCGCAGACGGCGATCGGCAAACGCAGCATGCGCGCCAAAGCCGGCGCATGCGCCAGGCGCTCGACCGGCAGCGCCGCCATATAACGTTCAGCGACAATGAGTATCAAGGCAAGTAGCGCGCTCAGTCCGGCAAATACCAAGCCGATTTCGGGACGCAGGACCATCCCGTCGTCGACGTGGAGCATTTGATAGACCCCCGCCAAAGCACTGACGCCCAACACCAGTGCGCTCAAGCTGGGCTTGTAGCCGCGGTAACGCGCGCCGATGCGCCCCGGCATACCATCAGGAAGACGTTTCAGGAACCGGTCGAGAGCGCGATGAGCAAGCACCGAGCCTAAGCCTGGGCTGACCGGACGGCTGTCTCCGAGCGCGCCATAGCAGCTATCGAAGAGGGCCGCGGCCAGCAGCAACAGGGCGGCGCCCACACTCGATATCAGTTCGGAGACATAAGAGAGCTTTAACCATGCTGCCGCAACACAGCCATACAAGCCAATTGCCGCGCTGAGCTTGCCGGCCAGCCACAGGCGCGAATAGAGGCGGCTTGGGGGTGCGGCGGATTGCTTCTCGACGTTCAATGGCTCAGGCAACATGGGTTTTATACGACGCGGTCCAATTCAAAGGAATGGGCAGATACACGCTCCCATATGGCTTGCCGTCTTATATGAACGGCGAATTTTACTCCCTTATTCAAGGCCGTCGTCAATCGGTCCGAACGCTTTGTCGCATTTCGATACGCAGACCGATATAAATAGAGACTGCCCTTACAACCATAGATATATTATTGATACACCTCTTCCTGAAATTTTTCAGAAAATATCTTAATCTGAAAAATTCAGGCTGTAGGTTATTGCATTGCAATATCGTCCATAGACTTTTGGCGCCGCGAATAGAGCAAAGAAAAGGTCCATGAAAATAGGCTTATCTTTAATCTCCCTCGTTCTGATAATGGTCATGCTAATGGCTGACACGTCGGCCATCGGTCAAACACTTCCCAATTTCGCCCCCGCGACAACGCAGCCTGCCGATAAAACACCTGCAACAGTTCATTCTGACGTGGCGGCGCCGCCGGTAGCCGCCAATTCAACCCGGGTGGCAAAGTCACCCGCGGCAGCCCATACATATAAAGCGAATCCTGCCGTGGCGGCAGCTACACCGGCCATCGCCAATTCCGCCACGGTGCCAGCCACACCGGCAGTCGCCAATCCCGCCACGGCGGCAACCTCACCGGCAGTCGCCAATCCCGCCACGGTGGCAACCTCACCGGCAGTCGCCAATCCCGCCACGGCGGCAACCTCACCGGCAGTCGCCAATCCCGCCACGGTGGCAACCTCACCGGCAGTCGCCAATCCCGCCACGGTGGCAACCACACCGGCAGTCGCCAATCACCCTACGATGGCAGCCGCACCGGCAGTCGCCAATTCCGCCACGGTGGCAGCCACACCGGCTGTCACCACTTCCACCACGGTGACAGCCACACCAGCCGTCACCACTTCCACCGCCGTGCCAGCCACGCCGGCAGTCGCCAATTCCGCCACGATGGCTGCCACGCCGGAGGCAATCAGTCCGGTCGCTGCGGCCATAGGCCCGCTATCCGGCAACGCTCCAGTTGCTTCAATACGGTTGCCGTTTTCCGCGCTAGGTGCATTCGAGCCGATTCATTTGCGCGGCATCAGCGATACGCATTCGGTTGGTATCGGGGTGCGGCTGGATCGAGTCGTGACCGCGGCACAGTTGCACTTGGTTTATACCTACTCGCCGGCCTTGATCTTCTCTCTGTCCCATATACGCGTCTTGATTAATAAACAGGTGATCGCGACCGTGCCATTCGATAAAGAGCACGCCGGGAGCCCCACCTCCACAGACATTCCACTGGATCCACGTTTTTTTGCGGACTTTAATCAGCTTTCTCTTGAACTCGTCGCACATTACACCACGACGAATTGCGAGGATCCTTCCAATTCGGTACTGTGGGCAGATATCAGCCCGCTAAGCGAAGTTTTGCTGGATCAGCAATCCGTCGCACTGCAAAACGATCTCGCCTTGTTGCCGGTGCCGTTCTTCGATGCACGAGATAGCGCACCACTGGAATTGCCGTTTGTTTTGCCGGCTTCGCCCAGCAACGAAATGATACATAGCGCCGCGGTCGCGGCATCTTGGTTCGGTTCGCTAGCCAATTACCGGGGCGCGAAATTCCCGGTCATGCAAAGCTTCCCCAGCCAGAGCAATGCAGTTGTGTTGGCAACCACGGACCATCTGCCCGTCGGTCTGGATCTACCCAAAATCGACGGACCGACCTTATTGATGGTCCCCAATCCGCAGACCACGGATAAAAAGCTATTAGTTTTACTGGGTCGCAATACCCGTGAACTGGACACGGCAGTTAATGCCTTAGTGCTCGGGAAATTCGTGCTGGCAGGCTCAAGCGCCACCGTCAGCGATGTCGATCTCGGCCCCCCAAGAAAACCCTATGACGCACCCAAATGGTTGCCGGTCGACCGGCCGGTGCAGTTCAAGGACATCATCACCAACAGCGATCTGCTGCAAGTTCAGGGCGGTTCGCCCGATCCAATCCGGATCGACATGCACGTGCCGGCCGACTTATTTGCTTGGAACGGCCGCGGTGTGCCGCTTGATTTGAAATATCGATATACCGCCCCCTCGGTAGTCAATGATTCGAGTTTGAGCGTGGAAATCAACGGACTGTTGATCAAATCCTATCACTTGAGGCCATCGGGTACAGAAGAAGACCGGGCCCAATTGGGTCAACTACGGCTGCCAATATTAAGCGATGGCACGTCCGGGGTCAGCAATACGATCAGTATTCCCGCATTCCGGGTCGGCAGCGACAATCAGTTGCAGTTGAAATTCACTATGGACTCGCAGAAAACCGGGGTCTGCGCGGGAGTTTCCAGCAATCCCTCGAGCGCGGCGATCGACCCGGATTCGACCATCGACTTTAGCGGCTTTGCACATTATGCATTGATGCCCAATCTCGCCTTCTTTGCCAATAGTGGCTTTCCATTTACCACCTACGCCGATCTATCCCAAACCCTGGTGGTGATTCCCAACCAACCCACAACGACCGACATCGAAAGCGTGCTCGCGCTCATGGGCGAAATGGGCAAGTGGACCGGCTTTCCTGCCTTGCGTGTGCAAATCATGCATGCCAGCGAAGTGCAAGGCGTTATCAACAAAGATCTGATTGTGATCGGCAGCGGAGCCACCGCCGCGCTCATGAAGAATTGGAGCGACGTGGCGCCCCTGCAAATTAGCGCGGCAACCGGCAACGCGGCCAACGATCACTTTAGATTTACGGTCCGCGTAAGCCAACAAGACGGTGTGATCGATGCGATCGCGCGCACCCATGACTTATTGAGTGAGAGCGGTTCTTTCGGCACCCTGATTGGATTCGAATCGCCCTATGCAAAATACCGCAGCGTGGTTGCCTTGGCCGCGACCGACGGCGCCAGCTTGGAGGATGTGGTCGACGCACTGCAAAATCCGGGCTCGATCAGCCATATGCAAGGTGACCTGACCATTGTGCGCGGCCAGGATATTCAAGGCCTGCGTATCGGTCCTCAGTATTTGGTCGGTGATTTCCCTTGGTACGCCCGCGTCTGGGTGGTGGCCATCAAATACCCGTTGGCCCTGGCAACTTTCGGGGTGCTCGCGGGGATCTTTGTGGCGATTGGCGCCTTCCTCGGTTTGCAAGCGCTAGCGTCACGTCGACGAGGACTCTAATCCTATGCCCAAGCACTTAGCTCCCCTGCCGATTCGCCATCTCTGTGTAGCAGCGTGCCTACTGCTCGCGCAGGCGTTTGCCCATGCGGCGCCCGCCCCGGCCACAACGCCCGGCAGCGACGAGACCTGCAAACCATGGCCTCGTTGGGAGGCATTCAAGGCACATTATGTGAGTCCTGAGGGTCGCGTCATCGATGTCGGCTCGGCCGATACACGCACCGTTTCCGAGGGGCAATCGTACGGCCTGTTTTTTGCTGTAGTTGCAAACGACAAAGCCGAATTCCAGAAAATTCTCGATTGGACCCAGGACAACCTCGCGGCCGACGATCTGGTGGGCCATTTGCCTTCCTGGCTATGGGGGCAAAAAAAGGACGGCGTTTGGGGCGTGCTCGATGAGAACTCTTCATCCGACGCAGACCTATGGATTGCCTACAGTTTGTTGCAGGCCGGGCGTGAATGGCACGAGCGCAGCTATACCGCATTGGGTACTTTGCTGGCAAAAAGAATACTTCAACAAGAGACCGCGTCACTGCCCGGACTGGGCCCGTCAATCTTGCCCGCGCCGACCGGTTTTCAGCCAGATCCCCATACATGGCGACTCAACGCGAGTTACACGCCGCTGCAAGTACTGCAGGGGCTAGCCACTGCTTTGCCGGACCAGCCCCAGTGGAAAACATTCCCCGCTCCCGCCCTGCGGCTGATCACTGAGCCCGCGGCAAAGGGGTTTGCTCCGGATTGGATCGAATACCACGCTACGGACCGCACGGCCGCCGAGCCTGCCGCGGATCAAGCAGCTGGTTTTAGCCGCGATGCCGTCACGGCCTCGGCAGGCTCATATAACGCGATCCGGGTCTATCTGTGGGCCGGCATGCTGGCGTCAAGCGACCCGGCACGGGCGCGCTTGCTCAAGACATTTCAGCCTATGGCCGATTTCATAGGTGCACAGGGTTTCCCACCGGAAAAAGTCGATACCGCGACCGGGAATAGCGGGTCGAACGCCGGCCCCTATGGTTTTTCGGCCGCGGTGCTGCCCTTGCTGGACGCGCTGAATCAAGCGGCGCTTGCCAACAATCAATTGGCACGCGTCAATGATCTCGAATCGCACGCGCCGCCAGCCTATTTTTCGCAAGTTCTGACATTGTTTGGCACGGGCTGGCACGAAGCACGATATCGCTTTGCTACCGACGGCAGTCTACGGCCGGCATGGAGCACGGCATGTTCTTACAGCTTGCACTAAATCGGCGTCGGGAATTGAAAATGGGAGCGGCCCGGAGTTTATAGGGTCGGATTACTTGCAAAGAAAATTGTGAGGAAAGCTATGAAGCGCACCATTTTGCTAGGACTGTTAGTGTTCGGCCAGGCGCTGACCTCCCATGCCATGGAGGCTTCTCAAACGGCGGCAAGCGCCCCGTCATCGGGCGCCGGCGCCGTACCTCAGCTGATCGTCAGCGCGCGGATGTGGAGCAATAAATACCGCAACGATCTGGCTTTGCAGATGATCCAAAAAGCCCTATTGGTCAGTCCAAACGACCCGGCGGCACTCTCCGAACTTGGCCAGATCGAGATTCGCTCAAACCAACTCGATGAAGCCTCGCACCAATTGTTCCGGCTGCAGACTTTATATCCCAATGCAGAGGGCACGCGTGAACTGGGGTACGCCTATTTGGTCGCCACCACTGGTAAGCAGGAATTGGCCACTATCACCATTTTAAGCCGCAACAAACAGACCGCCCAAGCCGTGCAGCGATTGCAGGCGTTGTTTTCCAAGGGCCCCCCCACGGGCGATCTGGCAGCAGCGTATTACAGCATATTGGGAAATGATCCGCCGCACCGCGCCGAAGCTATCCTTGCCTTACGGCACGTGATCGCCAATGACCCCAACAATCTTAATGCGGCGATTTCGTTGGTTCTTCTACTGGGACGCGATACTGCCACCCTGCCGGAGAGTATCCAGCTGGCGCAGCAGGTGGCGTCAAACCCGGATGTCGATCGGCCCGCCGCGCTCGATGCCTGGCGTCGCGTGTTGCGCGACACTGGCGCGAACCCGGCCTATATCGATGCTCAACAAGCTTACGTCGACGCGGCTCCAGACGACATCGAATTCAAAAACATGCTGGCCGCCAGTCGCGCCATGTTGGCCGCCAGACTTAAGCTCGAATCCGACCCGGCCTGGCAAGCCCAGCAACAAGGTATGAAATTACTCGATAAAGGCGCCTTGACCGAGGCCGACCCGCTGCTGATGAAAGCGCTGGCCTCGCGCGGCAACGATGCCGATTTGCTCGGCGCCCTGGGCTTGCTGCGCATGCGTGAAGGTCGGCACATGGAAGCGCGAACCTTCTTCCTCGCCGCAGCGCGACTTGATCCCAACGGGCGGGCGGGTTTGGAAAACATGGCGCGGACCTCCTTGTTCTGGGGCACGCTGAGCCAGGGGCGCGACTCGCTTGCGCAAGGTCATGCCGAGCAGGCCGAGCGCGCGGCCCGCACCGCGTTGGCACTGCAACCCGGTAACGTCAATGCCCGCGGTTTGCTGGTCGATGCATTGCTTGCGCAACATCGCTGGAAAGAAGCCGAGCCTATCTTGCGCGCCCAGCTCGACGAACCCGATGAAGCTTTGGGCGCACTGCACAGCATGACGGAGTTGTTGAGCGCTACCGGGCGCGTCAAGGAAATCGCCCCGCTGATGGCATCCATGCAAAATCGCTTTACCGGCAATCAGCAAACCGCGTTCGTCGGGCTACACGCAGATCTGCTTGCCGACGAAGCCGATCGCTTATTGGCGCAAGGCAAAAACGGCCCCGCTATCGAAACCCTGGAACAATCGATCCGGCTTGCGCCGACTTCGGCATGGACCCGTTACAAACTCGCTCGCACTTATCGCGATCTGGGTTTGCTAAAACTTGGGCGCGAGGTGATGGAAGAAGGTTTGACGGCCTCACAAAGCACGGAAATGTGCTACGCCAGTGCCTTGTACCTTAACTCGGTCGACGATGCGGCGGCGGCAAGCGCCGCGCTCCAACCGATCCCTGAAGCGCAACGCACCGACGAGATGCGCAGTCTGGCGCATAATTTGCAAGCTCAACAGTTACTGACCTTGGCCCAGCAGCAATTCACGGCGGGCAACGGATCCGCCAGCGAGCAAAGCCTGACCGAGGCCGCCCAACTCGTACCGGACGATCCCGACATGCTGGCTTCGCTGAGTCGTCAGTGGATCACGGAAGGGCAGCCGGAACGCGGCTTGGCGCTGGTGCAAAACTGGCTCGAACGCCATGCGGGCGAAGCGCAGATCGATGTCCGCTTGCGTTATGGCGATCTGCTCGCCAACGCCGACCATGAATCCGCATTGGAAGGCTGGCTCGCGCAATTGCACCAGCGTCAAGACCTCACGCCGGCACAAACTGCGCGCCTGGATGATCAGAGCTTGCGACAAGCTTTACGGCTCGCCGATGCCGCTCAAGCGAAGCGCGACTACAGCCAAGCCGACACTATCCTCGCGGCAGTTAGCGCGACCGGCAAGACGGATAAGCGCTGGTCGCTGGAACTGGCCGACCTGCGGCGAGCCGAAGGGCGCTATGCGGAGGCTCGCGCAGCAATAGCACCCGTGCTGGCTAAAAACCCCGACGATCTCGATGCCAAATTGTCCTTGGCCCGTATCGAAACGCAGAGCGGCCAGACCAAGCAAGCTCTGACGCTGGTCCGGCAGGTCGTACAGGCAGCCCCGGCCGACGATATTGACACCCGCTTAGCGGCAGCGCGCCAATTACTCGCCTTGCAACAACCCGTCGATGCGAGCAATGTAGTTGACCAGCTACAAACTCAATTCCCCACTAATCCCGATGTGGCCATGCAGCGTGGACGCGTGCTCGAATCGGTCGGACAGTACGACCAGGCAAAGTATGCCTATCAAACCGCCCAATCGCAGGAAACTGCAACGGATGTCGTCGCCGGTCCCGATGGAACGCCTGCACAGGCGGCGCTATTCGACCTCGATCAACGGCGCCAGCCGATCGTCGAAAGTGGGATTTACTTCTCGGAAAAAAGCGGCACATCCGGTGTCGCAGCACTGCACGCTCAAGAAGCCCCCGTCTATGTCCAAATTCCCCAAGGCTATAGCGGGCACTGGTTTTTCCACGCGGATACCGTGAATCTTGATGCCGGCACCCTCAACCCGAATAATGCCGGGGCGTCCTTCAGCGATGCCAGTGGCACCGGGACTTTTGCCGCCTATCCGACCAGCACGACATTTTCGACAACACCGGGCGCCGCCAATGTCGCCTTGCTGGGCCCCTTGCACCAGCACGCATTCGGCGTAGCCGTCGGCGTCGGCTTCGAGACCGACAACTGGCGGGCCGACCTAGGTACGACACCGATCGGTTTCCCGGTGCAAAACGTGGTCGGCGGCTTCAAGTTTAGTGTGCCTAACGATATCGGCAACTTGAGCATCAATATTTCTCGACGCCCGCAGACCAGCAGCATGCTGTCCTACGCCGGAGCACATGATCCGGTAACGAATCAGATTTATGGTGGTGTGGTTCGAAGCGGGGTCGATATCTATACATCCAAGGATATCGGCAGAATCAGCGTTTTCGCGGCACTCGGCGCCGGCGTTTTGACCGGTCACAATGTCGAAACCAATCAGGAAGAAACCGTGCGCGCCGGCGTCGATATCCCGTTGTACAGTTCACCGAATTGGCGCCTGGACACAGGCCTGGTCGGCAACTATTGGCATTATGCTCAAAATTTACGTTTTTATACCTTCGGACAGGGCGGCTATTACAGTCCGCAACGCTATCTTTCATTAGGCGTTCCGTTGGACTGGGTTGCCCGCTATGGTAAAGCGTCATGGGAACTTGAAGGCTCGATTGGGATATCCCATACCTTTGAGGCTAGTTCACCGTTCTTTCCAACCGACCCGGCTTTACAAGCGAGTGCACTCGCAAATTCCGTCAACAATACGAACTCTGCGTCAACCGGGGGCGGCATTTCATATTCCATTAGCGCCAGTTTCCAGTATGTGTTCTCCCCGCATTTGGTCGGCGGTGTTCGTTTGTCGATTGATCGATCACATGACTATGCGCCGTCCACCGCGATGGCTTATTTCCGCTATACGTTTAATCCGGGTCGCGGTGAAGTCGCGTTCCCGAAGGCCGTGACGCTTTATTCCGATTATTAAACGACGACCTAAGACACACATGACAACGGGTGCTTGAGACAAGCATATGGCAATCATACCTCCCGCTCTGTCCGCAACATTGAAGCGGACCGCAGCACTTCAACGTACGCTGGAACGCGGGGCGACATCGCTGATGCGGCGTCGCTCCGCGTCGAAACTTGCCATTGAAAATCTGCCTGACGAGTTTGCGACCCTCCAACCGCAAGGCTTGCACGCGGTTTACGTCGCGAGTTCCGCTGCTCGGGACGCGATTTTGTTCGACACAGCGCATTACGCCAGGGCGAAATCGATCACCCTGGTTCTGACCCGGCCACCTGACGAAATCGCCACATCGTTACGCGATCGCGGCTTCGGTACACGTAATTCGCCGAAATCCTCAGTGCCGTGGCCTCGCAAGCTCAATGTGTTATCCATGAAGCTCCCATTGAGCGGCGCTGAATCGGATGCGGCCACGGCTGCACCGCTTGCCAGACTGGTGGGCGGCTTACGCGCGCTAAAACGGTTTGGTTTAAAGGTCGGGGCTTTGTACATCGTCGAAGGCGCGGATCACTGGTTTAGCTGGAATAACCCCGTGGCCTTGGCGCAGGAGGCTCGCTTTTTGGCCAATTGGTGCAATGTGCGGCGCTGCAGCATATTGCTCGTGCTCACGGGCGAGCACGAATCCGATGAACAACTCGATGTACTTACGGATGAGCAACTAGGTCTTCTTCGTGCCGAAGACGATGCGTTGAACGGCTTCCACGGCGCCTTCAGCGGCGTGGCACATTTAATGCAAACACATGGCGAATTGGTATGGAAAGTCGAGTTCTGGCGCGTCAACGACGCCATCGCTACCGGTAAGTCATTGGCCTTGCGCTTCACGCCGGACGGCGAGTTATCCGTTGCACCCACAACATCCGACGCCCGCCACAGCGGCATGCTGCTCACGCGCGACGAAAATCGGGTGGTGGTAAGCCGCGCATCCGTCGCCGGCGAGCATTGGGTGCCGACCGATTGGGAAGTGGTGGCCGCCAACCCCGCCGTCGTCGATGCCTGTCGGGGTGCAAGAGGCGTCACCGTGCTGCTCGATTATTCAAGCCAGCATGAATTGGCCGATTTATGCCAAACAATACATGCATTGCGTGGCCATTGCGGACATGCCCTCAAGATCGTGGTACGTGAGCGCGGTGAGTTTATGCGCCATCAATATGAATTGCTGGCCTTGAGTCTCGGTGCAAATTCGGTGATTGGACGCGACGTGCCGTTTTCCCGCGTGCAATCGCTGCTCGAATCGGTGCAAGGGCAACTGAGCACCCGGCCTATCGTTGCCGATTACAATACCGCCTTGTCTGCCGCACTCAGCGACTCGGTGTGCGGCTACCTGCCGGTGCCGTTATTTTGCTCCCAAGTAGAGCGGGTGATTGATCGGGGTCAAGTCTTGCACCTGCCGCATATGTTGTTGCAGCTGCAGCTGCTGCCCGAGATCGCCCATCTTGAAGCGCTGCGGATGTGTACCTTGCGGCGCGCGGGTGACATATGCACGGCGGACCACGATTATTTATATCTGTTCTTCTTCGCCTGCCGTGTCTCGGATGCCGATGCCGTATTGCAGCGCATTTTCGGCGCCGATCTCGGCCGCTTCTTCGAGGGCGAAGTGCGCTATATCGACAATATCGATTTTGTCGAGCAGTTAAGCAAACTCAAAAGCCATCATGTGTTGCGTGCGGCGCCCGATTACAGCGACGCGCTGGCTAAGCCTCATGCTGAAGCGCCTGCGCAAAACCCGCGTCCGGTTCCTGCGGCGCTTGAAGCCGAACCGCTGATGGTACTCGCGCCCGACAGCCCCGGCTTCGAGGCAGCGGACTCAGTCAATCTCAAAACGGCCCATCTGGAGATGATCCCCGCGATCCCGACACAGACTACTTTACGACCCCGTAAAGATAAATGGCCGCGCGCCGAGCGCTTTGCAATGCCGCTGGTTAAAAATACGGAATCCTAAAATGGACGTGCTATTCAAATGCTTTTTAGCAGGCTTGATCGCAGGCATTCCGATCTGGATTCTGCTGCAATATGTTCGCCCACGTGTAGGCTTTATCGGGCTGCCGACATTTGGCAGCAACAGCTCAAGCACAATCGATATCCAGCCCGTGGTTTTGCATGGACGCTTTGTCGCCCATATCGTGAAACCCAAGTCATGAAGACGGTTGCGATCATTTCGGTGACCGGCGGCGCCGGCAAAACTACGCTAACCGCGGCGCTCGCGGTGTTGCTCGCGCGCCGCCATCGCCCGGTAGTGGCTGTGGAACTGGACGAGCAAAATATACTCGGCACGTTTCTAGGACTGCGTAAGATCCCGAGCAACGGCTTGGCAACCCATACCCTGAGCCGCGACGCGCCCTGGCATGCCAGCACTTATCGCAGCAATGAAGGGGTGATGTTTGTACCCTTCGGCGCGGTCGACGCCGACGCACATCTGTCATTCGATAGTTTGTTGGGACAGCGCGCCGACTGGCTTGGCAATTGCCTGCGGGAAATCAGCTTGCCGGCCGATGGCATTGTTCTCATCGATACGGCACGCTTTCCCAGCGAGAAGGCTCTGCAGGCAGTACGGTGCGCCGATCTCGTGCTGTGTGTGGCGCGTCCCGATCCGCATGGATGCGTGCTGCTGGCCACGCATTTCGACGTATTGCAGCGCAATAGCAAAACACTGAAGGTACTAAGCAACGGCGTTTATCCGGCACGGCAATTGCACCACGACGCCATCGCCCTGTTGAAGAACCGGATTGGCGCCGAGACCTTGCTATCGCAGCGCGTACATCTGGATGAAGTGGTGCCGCAGGCCTATGCACATGGCGGATATTTCTTTGATGACGCACCGCACTCGCAAACCTCGCACGATCTGCAAGGCTTGGCAAATTGGCTTTCTGCCTGGACGACTCAGGGTGAGGCCCATTGACATGGAAAGCGCCGCCCTCAAGCCCGATGCGGGAGGTCCGATTTCGAAAGCGCTGAATGCGCTGGCGATCGTACTGGGCGTCAAGCGACCGGCGCCATTTATGGTCTGGCTGCTCAGACTGTTCTTCCAACCGCCGGCCGCCGGTCGCCCGGACGTCGTCGGCATCTGGTTTGCCACGCTGGCCCCACGGCTTGCGCGGGCTGCGGATCTACCGGTCGAGCACGCATGGTTTGACTGGCCTTTGAGGCTACTGTTCCGCGCGCCGCGCGCAGGTCAGCGCGATCATTTACGCGAGGCATTGATACGCTTCACGTTCAGGCTGGCGGACGACTTCGGCGTGCTTGAGGTTTATCGTCCTAAAGCCTGGATTTGGCGCCTATTTATCCGAGCGCCGAATCAGGGGTCGACAGTTGGCGCGGGTAAGCGCATCGCCGACGAAATTGAGTATTTTACGGCGCCGGTCCTAGCTGTTTTTAGCGCACTATTCGCCTGGATTGATCGAAAATTGCCCCATTTTCCCTGGGAGCAATGGGGCGCACACATCGAACACGGCGGCAATGTACTCAGGCCATTCCTCTGGATCGCGCCGATCCTGGCGATATTAGGTATAAGCATACTGACACTGGTCGGGTCAGCGCCGTTGACGCCCAATTCACAGATGCTATTTTTCGGCATTACGGTCGTCGCCGCGATGTTTATCCGGCATCTGCCTGGGCGTCTGCCTTTACTAACCCTGATTGCGCTGTCCATGACCGCGACATTTCGTTATATCTGGTGGCGTTCGACACAGACCTTGGAATTTAACGGCGTAACCGAAGCCCTGGTCGGCTTCGCCTTGTACACTGCAGAAGCCTATACCTGGATCATCCTATTTCTCGGCTACGCTCAAACGGCTTGGCCGCTTAAACGTAAAGTAGCCAGTTTGCCCGACGACGTCGATTTGTGGCCATCCGTCGATATCTTTATTCCGACTTACAACGAAGCCATGTCGGTCGTCAGGCCCACCGTGTTCGCCGCGCAAGGCGTCGATTGGCCCGCGGACCGGCTCCGCATCTATCTGCTGGACGACGGCGGACGCCCCGAATTTCAAGAGTTCGCTCAGGCGGCCGGCATCAACTATATTGCGCGCGAAAAACATGTGCACGCGAAAGCCGGCAATATTAATCACGCGCTTAAGAAAACGCGCGGCGAATTTATAGCGATTTTCGATTGCGACCACATCCCGACGCGTTCGTTTCTGCAAACGACCATGGGCCAAATGCTGGCCGATCCCAAATGTGCCCTGGTGCAAACACCACACCATTTCTTTTCGCCCGACCCGTTCGAACGCAATCTCGATACGCATCGCAAAGTGCCTAGCGAAAGCAGCCTATTTTACGGGCTGGTGCAGGACGGCAACGATCTGTGGAATGCCACTTTCTTCTGCGGTTCCTGCGCGGTGATCAAGCGCGCGGCGCTGGAGGAAATAGGCGGCGTCGCCGTCGAGACAGTGACGGAAGATGCTCACACCTCCTTGAAATTACATCGACGCGGTTACAACTCCGCTTATTTGACGACCATACAAGCAGCGGGCCTGGCTACCGAAACGCTAGCCGGACATATTCGCCAGCGCATTCGTTGGGCGCGCGGCATGGCGCAAATCTTTCGTACCGACAATCCGTTTTTCGGCAAAGGGCTAAGCCTGTTCCAACGCCTCTGTTACGGCAATGCGATGCTGCATTTCTTTTACGGTATTCCACGGCTGGTGTTTTTGGTGATGCCGATCGCCTATTTGCTGTTCCAGCTATATTTTATTTATGCGTCGGCGTGGACGCTAGCGGCATTTGTGTTGCCGCATATTATTTTGGCCAATATTGCCAATTCCCAAGTCCAGGGTAAATTTCGTCATTCGTTCTGGGCGGAAGTCTATGAATCGGTGCTGGCATGGTATGTGGTGGTGCCCACTACAGTTGCTTTTCTTAATCCCAAATATGGCAATTTCGATGTCACCAGCAAAGGTGGGCAGATCGACGACGGTTATCGCGACTGGAGTATATCGAAGCCCTATTTATTTTTGGTTTCACTGAATGCCATTGCCTTTGCCATCGGCCTGGTCCGCCTGTTTTATCTGAACCTCGACGACACCTCGACCGTGCTCATCAATCTGGTATGGACCACCTACAACATGATTATGCTGGGGGCCGCCATCGCCGTGTCCCGCGAGGCACGGCAAATTCGCGCGACGCATCGCAACCCCATGTGCGTGGGAGCCATGTTGCTGCTGCTCGACGGCAGAATCATCGCCTGTCATACGGCCGATTATTCGTCCGGCGGCTTGGCCCTAACCTTACCTGAAGCGATGGAATTCGAATCGACCACACCGGTGGGCGTGGTACTGAGCCTCGGTGAAGAACAATTCCACTTCGATGCGCGTGTCAGTCGTAGCGCGGGACTTCATCTGAGCGTGCAGTTTGAGAATCTGACGATGGAAAAAGAGCGGCAATTGGTTCAATGCACCTTCGGTCGTGCCGACGCGTGGCTGGAATCGCGCGAACAGCACAGAGCCGATTTTCCCTTGCGTAGCCTAATTGAGGTCGTTGTGATGGGTTGCGAAGGCTACACACGTTTAGGATCGGAATTATTCCGTGCAGTGTGGCGCTTGCTGGCAATTGATCGCTCCCGTCCGCTATAAAACAATTAACTGAAGAGAATTACATGGGCAGCTGGAATCTCTACTTCCTACTTAAACTTTTCCTCTACGCGAAAGGTGTGCTTGCTCCATTGTGGAGCGTCAATCTGCTGTTTATCGCCGTGCTCGCCTACCCTATTGATCGGCGTTGGATACGCGCACTGCGCATGCTGGTCGCCCTCGCATTGGCCATTCCATTGCTCTATTACGAATCGAACCTACCGCCGTTTGCACGCGCGATCCAGCAATTCGACAGTCTGAAAGGTTTTACGCCGGCCTATATGGCGGAGCTGCTGCAACGTTTCGTGCCGACCAATATGCTGCTGGTCGGGCTGGCAGCGGTGCTGATGTATTACGTGTTAAACCGTTGGGTGCGTATCAGTTCTATCGTACTCATCGTGTTTTTGGCGATACCGTTATGGGGCATGATCCATCTGCCGCTTGCCCGTAGTGGCGTAGTCGTCGCGCAAAGCAGTACAGATGACGGCGCGCAGGCCGGCTTGCTGAAGCCGTCGAATTACGAAGCCATCCTGACGCAATTTAGGCAGAGCGAGTCGCAGCGTCTGGTCACTTTCGATCACGTGGATCCGCAAGCGGATGCGCAGTTCGATATCATCATTCTGCAAATTTGCTCATTGTCATGGGATGATCTCGACGCCGCTAAAGCCAAGAACCACCCACTGCTGAATCATTTCGATTATCTATTTTCGAACTTCAGTTCGGCGGCCAGTTATAGCGGACCGGCCGCAATCCGTTTGCTGCGCGCCGATTGCGGTCAAAATGCCCATAAAGATTTGTATTCTCCGGCGCCTCCATCATGCGACATTTATCCGGCGCTGGCTCAAGCCGGATACACCCCACAAGTGCTACTGAACCACGATGGCCGCTTCGACGATTTTATCGGCGACGTAACCCGTAATATCGGCATCCCCGGAATTAAACCATTCGCCAACGAAAACGCGGCGGTTGGCATGCAGTCCTTCGATGGGTCGCCAATCCGCGACGACTTCGCCGTCCTGAGCAGCTGGTGGCAAGCGCGTGCCGCCATCAAGGGGCCGGTGGCGCTATATTACAACTCGATCTCGATGCATGACGGCAACCATTTGCCGAACTCGAATCTGAGCAGTCTCGAATCCTATCCCCAGCGGGTCAATACTTTGATGACGGAAATCGACCAGTTTGCCAATCTGATTGCCTCCTCAGGTCGCCGCGCGGTACTGGTTTTTATCCCCGAACATGGTGCGGCGCTGCGTGGCGAGCCGGGCCAAATTGCGGGTTTGCGCGACATTCCGACACCGCATATCATTAATATTCCGGTTGGCGTTAAACTGGTCGGCTTCCCCGGCGCGCATCCACCGATGCAGGTCATCAACACGCCGAGCAGTTATTTGGCATTGGCGCAAATGCTGGCCAATATGGTCGCCAACAGCCCGTTCAAACCGGTTTCGCCGCCACTGACGCAATATGCTGTCGATCTGCCGCACACGGAAATGATCGGCGAGAATGAAGACACCGTCACGCTGCGTACAGCAAGCGGCTATATGGCGCGAACCTCGGCCGGCGATTGGGTTGCCGGAAAATAAAGGAAAACCATGAGCGAGATATCGAAACTAGAGGAGCGCTGGGCGATCAGCGACATCGAGGGCCTGCAGGTCCACTTGCCTGAAATCGACCCTGCCCGCTACTACGATCAGCGAGAGCACAGCGCCTTGCAGCTGGCGATTATTGCTTGGCCGGCGCTGGCTCAATTGATGGGCTTCGGCACGATTGCACCGTAAGCGGGCGTTTAGGGTTGTAGCGCTATTTCAAAGCAGGAACACAGACGCCCGATGCCGTTCCATATCCGCCGCCAACCAGGCAGCGGATACCTCGGTTTGCCGCAGTTTTTCCTGAACCCGTGTTGTTTCCTGCGCCTGCTGCCGACGTGGCAAAGATTTCCACAGGCTACTCGCCTAAGTACCGTAATGCCAAACTGCTGGACACCTGCCGCGGCGTTGTGACCTTCGCGGAAATCTACGCGGCTTCGGCTTCTTCGCGATGAACGGCGGCCCCGTTCCACATAATTATCTGTGCCACCGACGCCAGCTTGAGCGATTCGGTAACACCCTGCATTCTGCACTTACATATTTAACCCTCCGGTCACTGATAGGCAACATGTCAAGTCTCGAACAAAAGAAGCATACGGTCGCTCCGAATGTGCTCGGCAGGCAGGATCTAACAAAATCGCACACGGAAGGTGGTTTGGCGTGGCAAAGCGCCAGCCCCTCTAACAACCGACATATTGACATCGTCTACCTGTGGGTCGATGGCGCCGACCCGCATTGGCAAGCCAAGCGGAACAACGCTTTTTCCGCTTGGGAAAATAGACATCCGGGCGAACTCGCAGTGTATGGAAATGTCCTGGGGAGATACCGCGACAGTGGCGAACTCCGCTGCAATCTTCGCGCACTGGAGAGATTCTTCCCCGATCACGGGCACATCTACATCGTCACCGACGGTCAGACTCCTGCCTGGTTGTGTCGCGGGCAAGGACTCACCATCATCGATCACCAGGACCTGATTCCAGAAACGGCGCTGCCGGTCTACGACTCAGGACATATCGAGTCGTATATCCATCGAATCCCCGGGCTTTCCGAAAAATTTATCTATCTTAACGACGACGTATTCTTCGGCGCCCCGGTGGACGCAAAACATTGGTTTGGCTCACATTTGACTGTGGCCATGGAAGCCGCGCCGGCTCCTCAATATGACGACCCGCGGCCCAATGAGACTGCCCCGGTTAACGCTTCCAATATGTCCGCACGCTGGCTTCAATCTCGATATCCAGACTACCGCCATGACTCGCGACTGTGCTCACATGCGCCCCGTCCGATGCTGAGGAGCGCGATGTTCGAACTTGAGCGCGTTGCGGCCGATTTGTTCGGGCAGGTCCGCTCGACAACCTTTCGTTCTTGGCGCATACCGTCCATCGTTTCCGATCTCCTACCGCGCTGGATGTCTTACGTCGGCTTAGCAAACAAAATCACCCTGGACCCACTGCACATTTGTACAGGAGATGATGATGCCGAGCGATTGTTCACCTTCCTTGAGGCCAACTTCGGCAACTTGCCCTTTTTCTGCATCAACGACACATGCGATAACGCACCGGCCGACGATCCCCGCTTGCTGCGCGCGGCGAGGGTGATGGAGTCGTTGTTGCCGCTGCCCTCACCGTTCGAACTCGTATAAGTCAAAGACACCGCCTTATAAGCTGTATTTGATTTATTTTCTTATTGTAAGCAATTTGTAAGCATGTTGACTTCCGGCTTTAATGTCCAAATGTTTAACTACACCGGGTTTTGAATTCGGGCAGTACGCGCGGCCAGACCCTAGCGCCCCCGACATAAAAAACGTAGGCGTCGATTTCTCGGATCGGCGCACTCTTGACTACAACAATTAGGAATAAATCCGTATGTCTCGTAAAGCCCTTATTGCCTTGCCGTTTACGGCACTCGCGCTGGCCTTGGCCGCGTGCGGCGGCGGCGGTACCAGCACCCCCACACCGGCTCCTGTAGCCGCAACAGTTTCGGCGCAAGATGCGCTGGCGACCGCGACCCCGATCAAACACGTCGTGGTGATTTATAACGAGAACGTCTCGTTCGATCATTACTTCGCGACCTACCCGAATGCGACCAACCCGACCGGTGAACCCGCGTTTACTGCCGCTGCCAACACGCCGGCCATCAATGGCTTGAGCGGCGCGCTGCTGACCGCCAACGGCAACTTCACCAACACCAAAAACGGTGTGAATGCTGCCAACCCGTTCCGCCTGGATCGCACCCAAGCAGCCACGGCTGACCAAGGCCATAGCTATACGCCAGAACAACAAGCGTACGACAATGGCGCAGCCGATCTGTTCCCGCTGTATACCGGTAACGGTACAGCTGGCGGCGCTGGCGCATTCGGCACGAAGGGCCAGGTGATGGGCTATTTCGACGGCAATACAGTGACCGCGCTGTGGAACTACGCACAGAATTTCGCGATGAGCGATAACGCTTATACCGACACCTACGGTCCGTCGACACCAGGCGCTGTGGAAGCCATTTCAGGACAGACCAATGGCTTTCAGTCCATCCTGAGCAGCTACTCTAGTTATTTTATTCCTGATGGCCAGGGCGGCAATACCCTGATCAACGACGTTGATCCCGCTTATGATCTGTGCTCAAGCGCGACCGACACCGGCATGCTCCAAAGCAAGAATATCGGCGATCTGCTGAACGCATCGGGCATCACTTGGGGCGGCTTTATGGGTGGTTTCAATCTGGGCGTCACGAATGCCAACGGCACAACGGGTTGCAAACGCAGCACGCTGTCGACCGTGGTCAATGCAACGACCGCAGATTACATTCCGCACCACAACTGGTTCCAATATTACGCCAGCACCTCCAACCCGCAGCATTTGCGTCCGAGCAGCACGGCGCGTATCGGCTATAGCACGCAAGCCAATGGCACCACGGCTGATCCGGCTAACCACCAATACGACTCGCAAGACTTCGTGGCTGCAGTGAAGGCCGGCAATTTCCCGTCGGTCAGCTTTATCAAGGCGCCGGGCTATCAAGACGGCCACGCAGGTTATTCCAACCCGCTGGACGAACAAACCTTCGTCGCCAACATGGTCAACTTCCTGGAACAGCAACCTGACTGGGCCAACACCGCTGTGATCGTTGCCTACGATGACTCGGACGGCTGGTATGACCACGCATATGCAACGCCGACCAACCCGTCGTTCAATGCTACCGCCGACCAAGTGAATGGCGCAGGCGTTTGCGGCACCGGCACGCCGGCTGTTGGCTTGGCCAATGCACCGGTGAATGGCCGCTGCGGTCCGGGTACGCGTATTCCGTTTATCGTGATCTCACCGTGGGCCAATACGAACTACGTCGGCCACACCCGTATCAGCCAAGCTTCGATCACGCGCTTTATCGAAGACAACTGGTTAGGCGGCAAACGCCTGGGCTACGGCGCGTTTGACGGCACGGCCGGCAGCATCAACGCACTGTTCAACTTTACAGGTAGCGGCAATGCACCGGCAGTCTATATCGACCCGAACACCGGTCTGAAACTGTCGGCTCCGCCGGCAAGCACGTTCGCTGGTTAAGTTTTAAAGATGGTGCATGACCTATAAGTTTTAGCTGTTGAGTACCCGCCGTGTGGTAGTCGCTTTGCGATTACCACACGGCTTTTGCCTTAGGGCTGCTACAATTTTTAGTGTTGTTGAACATGACCGAATTGAAATCCGCACGGCGCACTGCGACCCTGCGCGCGCAACACCCCACACAACACCCGCTGCGCCTTTTATTGTGGAGTAGCTTGATTTGCGCCTTGTTTGCGCTCGGCTATACCGCATGGGAGTCCGCTTATGCCGCCGGCGCCACGCCGCCGCCCGATCCGCAAGTACACACTGCGGATGGCTCGAACCCCCACCCCGTTCATCTGCAGCGCCCGGCGATCGCACCATTAAGTGCGGTCGCCCTGCTGGGCAAACAGATTTTCTATGACACCTCGCTGTCAGGTTCCGGGCGCATGTCATGCGCGTCCTGTCATAGCGCCGAGCATGCCTATGGCCCGCCTAACGATCTGGTTGTGCAGCCCGGCGGGGTCGATATGAAGCTGCTCGGGCATCGCCCGCCGCAAAGCTTGATGTATCTATATCGCCAGCCGAATTTCAGCGTCGGCCCCGATGACTCGGAAAATGAAGGCACTGTCACTGTTGCACAGGTCGCGGCATCCTCCGCCGGCGCACCGCATGCACAAAAAACCGTAGGCGCCGCGACTTCAGCTGTGGCCATGGTGCCGCAAGGCGGTCTGTTCTGGGATGGCCGCGCCGACACGCTGCAAAGCCAGGCCGTTGGCCCGCTGCTGAACCCGGTCGAAATGGCGAACACGGATATCAAGAGTGTTGCCGAGAAGTTGAACCATACGCCCTATGCCCAGGGATTTGCCCAGTTATTCGGCGCAAGCGTATTGAAAACACCGAATCTTCTGGTATCCGAAGCCATGTTTGCCGTTGCACGTTATCAAGTCGAGGAAGCATCGTTTCACCCTTACTCGAGCAAGTACGATTACTGGCTTGAAGGCCGTGCGCGCCTGACACCGACCGAGCTGCGCGGCTACAACCTGTTCAACAATAAAGATAAAGCCAACTGCGCCGGCTGCCACCTGTCCCAGCCCAGCAAAGATGGACTGCCGCCGATGTTTACCGACTATCAATACGAAGCGCTCGGGGCGCCACGCAATATGGCCATTGCGGCCAATCATGACCCGAAATTTTTCGACATCGGCATTTGTGGGCCGGACCGCGCGGATATGAAAAAGGAAAAGCCTTATTGCGGCATGTTCCTGACCCCGACATTGCGTAACGCCGCCACCCGGAAAGTATTTTTCCACAACGGGGTATTTCATACGCTTGAAGCCGTGATGGATTTCTATGACTTCCGCGACACCGACCCCAAGAAGGTCTACCCTATCGGTGCAAACGGCAAGCCGCAGAAATATAACGATCTACCGGTGAAATATCGCGCCAATGCCGACGTGACCGATCCGCCTTTCGATCGCAAGCTTGGAGAAAAGCCCGCGATGACGGCGCAGGACATGAAAGACATTATTGCCTTTATGAAAACGCTCAACGACGGCTACCAAGCTGAGCCGACTTCCTTGCAGGCAACAAAGTAATTTAGCTATGCTTGAAATGGCTGGGACAGCAGCGACGCGAGTCCCAGCCAGCGCAACGCCATCCACCACCACGCCCTGGTATCCCAACGTTTTGCCAAATTTCCCTTAGACGCTCGTCTAGGTAGCATACGTTCAATCCATTCCCCCGCCCCTGAGACTCATCGAGTCGATTCGCCTGCATTGAAATACCCATATATAAAAGAGATGGCACGAGTGAATATTTTCTATTTTTAAGATATCACGTATAGCTCTAAGCTTCACGAAGGTTACCAACAGAGCCTTCGAAAATGGCAACGATCACTACAGTAGAAAACGTTACGCCCACTCATTCTCAAGAACACGCTGGACCGCGGCCAGGTTTGATTGATGCGCTCGGCGAGCCTGGTGCGCAACGGCAGGTCTGTGGACACGCCAAAGACAGCCTACTGGTCGCGGCTATCGGTGTCGTCCCGGGAGTGCTACTGTGCCTGGCCGTGACACTGGCCGCCTGGGGCTTGCAAATCATCGAAGCGCATCTGTTTGGGCATGTCTGGCTGGAATCTCTGGTGCTCGCGATTTTGCTCGGCACGGCTGTACGCAGTCTGTGGACTCCCGGCTTGCATTGGGAAAACGGCATCCATTTCAGTGCAAAAATCTTATTGGAAATCGCCGTTGTGTTGCTCGGCGCATCACTGAGCACAACAGCCTTAAAGGCGGCCGGTTTCAGTCTGCTAGCCGGTATCGTGGCAGTGGTGATTATCGCGATTTGCGTCAGTTACGGTATTGGGCGCGCTCTCGGTCTACATCATCGGATGGCGATGCTGGTGGCCTGCGGAAATTCGATCTGTGGAAATTCGGCGATCGCGGCAGTGGCGCCGGTGATCGACGCGCACAGCGACGACGTTGCGGCCTCGATCGCCTTCACCGCAGTGCTCGGTGTTTTGGTGGTGCTCGGCCTGCCCTGGTTGATACCGGTATTGCATCTCAGCGATCTGCAGTATGGCACGCTGGCTGGCTTGACGGTCTACGCGGTGCCTCAGGTGCTAGCGGCTACTGTGCCCGTTTCAACCCTGAGCGCCCATCTCGGCACCCTGGTCAAACTCGTCCGTGTCTTGATGCTGGGCCCGGTGATGCTCGTGTTGTCTATCGCCATGCGTCGAAGCGGCACGCAAGCGTTGACGCCAACTTTATCCGGCTCATCGAAAACCAAGGTTCGAGGCATCGCTTGGCAAAAAGTCTTGCCCTGGTTTATCGTCGGCTTTCTGTTGCTGATGGGCGCACGTTCGAGCGGCATGATTCCGACGCAATGGCTGCAACCTGTCGGTCAAATTGCCAATCTGCTTACCATCGTCTCGATGGCAGCCCTTGGCCTGGGTGTCGATATAAGAACTGTCGCCAAAGCCGGGCCCCGTGTCACGGCGGCGGTCGTGTTATCGATCGTGGCACTCGCGGTAATCAGCCTATTGCTGATTTTCCTGTTGAAGATGGCTTAAGCCGTTTCCTCACGATGTGCGACAAACCGCTGAGAGCGTTGCGCAGGATAACAATTTGCCACAAGCTGAATTCGCCGATACGAACGGGATACAATCACGATGCGCGCTGTGCACTGGGCATGACTTTTGCGGCATGAACGGCAGCACGCTCACTGAAAGTTAACCGGGAACATCGATGTTTCAAGAGATTGCAAGCTACCTGATCCAGATTATTTCCTCGCTGTTTGGTGCGGCATTGTTGCTGCGAGTCTGGGCCATGGCGGTACGTTTACCGCCCAAGAACCAATTTTCACAAGCCGTATTCCAAGCCACCAACTGGCTGGTGCGGCCTATGCGTCGCGTGATTCCAGGTAAAGGCGGGATTGATTGGGCCTGTATTATTGCCGCCTACTTGACGGCCATCTTGGCGTCCCTGCTGACCCTGATGCTGCGTGGCGCGAGCCCCTTGTCGTTTTTCCCTTTTGGCTTATTGCCGGCCTTGTTGATGACCCTGAGCTGGGGACTCAATCTTGTGATGTGGTTAACCTTGTTGTTAGGTGTGCTGTCTTGGATTAATCCGCGTTCCGAAGCAATGTGGGTCCTGCAATTACTGACCGCGCCCTTTCTCAACCCCATACGCCGCATGTTACCGGCCACCAGCGGAATCGATTTTTCGCCGCTGATCCTCATTGTTATCGTACAGATTCTATTGAGGGTGCTCGATCATTTTAGCTTGATGTTATTTGGCTTTTAGATGACGCTGGCGAGGGATGGCAAATATGGTCGCGGTTCGCTAGAATCTCGGCGCGGAGTTTGCCGGCAGTCGCCGACCAGGACGCACCTCAGGAGCCAAGATGCGCGCGATCAGCCTTTCCACGGAACCTCTTGCAGTGAGTTATGCGTTGCGGCAGTTGGTGGAAACCGGGGAGCTTGCCGTTTTTAGCTCCGGCGAAAAAGCGGCAGTCCTGATCCCGTTTGAAAAATATCAGGCCTTGGTCGACGTATTGCGCTGGCTCGAAGCGCCTTCTGCGCGCGAAGAAACAAAACCGCCTCGCGCGCGCAAACCGGCGACAAAACGTGCTCGCCCGGCACGTAAGGCGGCACCCAAAAAAGCAAACGAGACCGCCGCGACAAACGATCTATTGAGTCTGCTCGACTGAGGCCCCTACCTCAGAACTACGGGCTGATTGCGGCCGCAATCAGCCACGCCGATAAGCCGACAAAGCGCCTTAGAGCGCCTGCGAATATAAACGCAGAGCGTCGCCAAACGTCACCTCGCGTGGATTATTCACCAACAAACGCTGTTGCAACATCGCCGTTTCCGCCAGCATAGGGACATCGGCGGGTTGTATGCCGACCTGGGTCAAACGTCTTGCTATGCCAACCTGATCAGCAAGCTTATCGAAAAAATCGATCAGCGCGCGCGCCCTTGCTTCATCCGTACCGGTAATCCCGGGCATGACCACTTCCGCCAGTTCGGCATAGAGCGGCGCTGCCACCGGCAGGTTGAAATGCATCACTTGGGACAGCATGAGCGCATTGGATAAGCCGTGGGCCACATGGAACAGGCCACCTATCGGGTAAGCCAGTGCATGCACCGCCCCGACGGGTGAATTGGCGAAAGCCTGACCTGCCAACATAGCGCCGATCAGCATATTTGAACGGGCATCCAAATCACGGCCATTAGCGCAAACCTGAGCGAGCGAACCCGTCAAGAGACGCAGTGCTTCGCGGGCCAAGCCATCCGAAATGGGATTTTTCTTAATTTTTCCGGTATAGGCTTCAATCGCATGAACCATGGCGTCGATACCCGTCGCGGCCGTCACCATTGCGGGCAAGCCCAAGGTCAATGAAGGATCCAGTACGGCTAGATCGGCATAGAGCTGGCTAGAAACGATACCCGACTTGGTGGTTTCTCCCGTTGTGACGATCGCGATGGGCGTGACCTCGGATCCGGTACCGGCCGTGGTGGGCACCTGAATCAGCGGCAATCTGGGGCCGACGACCTTATCGATGCCATAAGCATGGATAAGGTCCTGGCTCGAACCGGCAAAGGCGGCAACCAGCTTGGCAACGTCCATGGATGAACCGCCACCTATGCCGATCACCGCGTCGACGTTCGCATCGCGGGCACGATTAATGGCATTTTTCACAACAGATTCAGGTGGATCCGCTACCACGCCGTCGAACAGAGTGATTTCTATGCCATCGTCTTTCAGCGCCATGAAGATGGGGTCAAGCAGATGCGTAGCGCGTAGCGGCGCATCGGTAATGATCGCAATTTTGCGAACATCGGAACGCTGACGTATCAAGGCCGGCAACTGCAATGCAGCGGCTTCGCCTACAACAACTTCAGGAACAGTACGAAATTCGAACATATGTGGATTAGCTCACTGGTAGGCGCGACGCAAACATAGATCAACACGCCGGTCGGGAAATAACCCAGCTTACCCGATGAGACGCTTGCAGTCTTGTAAGGTTAAACGATTTTGCAAAACAGTCATAGGCACTCAACTCATATTGGGACATCCGCGCGACAAAACTAAAAACCAATAATTCGGGTACTCATAGCACTAAAGTCTTTTCTAGGACATAATAAAACGCAACTAACGGATGCGATTTTCCAACTACTCTCCATGTCAACTTCTCCGACTACCCCTATTCCATCCATCGACTTAACCATCGACGAAGAACCCGCTTGGCAGAAGACACCATTGCTTTCTTTCGACACCTGGCTCTTCAACCAGGCATTCGCAGAATCATCGACAGAAATTTATCAACTCCAATGGCGCCAATTCGTCA
>Ga0302178_10000157_pt1 | contig 61900 bp, 49 predicted proteins | sample I_Palsa_E1_3_FD_198790 | JGI IMG/M metagenome (GOLD analysis project Ga0302178, IMG submission 198790) | Peat permafrost microbial communities from Stordalen Mire near Abisko, Sweden - I_Palsa_E1_3 | ecosystem: Environmental > Terrestrial > Soil > Palsa > Peat permafrost | place: Sweden...
CGAGCGAGGCCGCGCTCTCGAAACCCACGTACGAGAAGATGCCGAGCACCATGCCCTGCGCCATGCCCTTACCGCTCACGCCCTGCAGCCCCAGTTGCGTATGGTCGATGATATGGTCCGGATGCAGTGCGAGCACATAGATCAGCACACCGCCCACAATCACTACCGAAGCGGCTTCGATCGCCAGCGACAGGCGCGATGAGAGCTTCACGTCACGTGCCGAGAAGAACCAGGCCAGGCCGACAAAGATCGTGTAGACCGCCCACGACGGGATAGCCATGTTCCAGGCCGAAAAAGCGTTCTGCACGAACACCACGCCTGCGGCGCCAACCCCCATCGCAGTACCCACGTAAGCCGCGATCAAGCCCCAGCCGGCAATGCCACCCGCCATCGGCCCAAGCGCGCGCGAGATATAGATAAAGAACGAACCAGCCGACGCGATCCGGCTCGAGAGCGCGATGATGCTCATGCTCACCAGCAGCAGTCCGAGTGTCGAAAGACCGTAAATCAACCACGTCCCCGCGCCGGCCAGTGCCGCGATTGCGGTCACGTTGATCGACGGCGTGAAGGTCGGAGAAAGGTTCGCGATGGATTGACCAATGACCTCGGAAAAACCCAACGTACCGGCGCGTAGGCCGCCGGAAGGTGCCGGCGTTGCTTGCGTACTGCTTTGCGGAGTGCTCATGTAGTGCTCCTGATAGATGGGTGAATCAAGGTTGCATGCGCTTAACTTTTCCACAGTCAAAAATATCGAAACAACTCAATTCATGTATTCCATCCGGGAATCCACGACGTGCCCGCCAGCGGCACGCGCGCCATCGCCGCGGCTTCCACGGTCAGAGCGACGAGATCCTCGGGCTCCAGGTGATGCACGTTCTGCTTGCCGCACGCACGCGCGATCGTCGTCAGTTCCATGTTTAGCGTCTTCAGGTAGTTGCGCACGCGGCGCGACCCTTCCTCCGCCTGGACACGCTGTTCGAGCACCGCATCCTGCGTGGTCACGCCGACCGGGCACTTGCCCGTGTGGCAGTGATGGCAGAAACCCGGCGACGTGTTCAACGCCGCGTAATCCGCCGCTGCCGAATGCAGTGCACCGTTCTGAAAGTACGTGTCGCTGTTGCAACCCAGCGCCATCAGCATGCCTTGGCCAATCGCCACCGCGTCCGCGCCGAGCGCCAAGGCCTTCGCCACGTCAGCACCGGTACGGATGCCGCCCGAGACGATCAGTTGTACCTGGCCTTTCATATTCAGATCTTCGAGCGCGTCCACTGCCTGACGAACCGCGGCCAGCGTCGGAATGCCGACGTTCTCGATAAAGCAGGTCTGCGTCGCCGCCGTACCGCCCTGCATCCCGTCGATCACGACCACGTCCGCGCCCGCATGCACTGCGAGCTTGACGTCGTTGAACGTGCGGGTTGCGCCGACCTTGACGTAGATCGGCTTTTCCCAGTCGGTGATTTCGCGCAGTTCCTGAATCTTGATCGTTAGATCGTCCGGGCCGGTCCAGTCCGGATGACGGCTCGCCGAACGCTGGTCGACGCCGGCCGGCAACGTGCGCATCGAAGCGACGCGCGGGTTCACTTTCTGCCCGAGCAGCATGCCGCCGCCGCCCGGTTTCGCGCCCTGACCGATCACGATTTCGATCGCGTCGGCACGACGTACGTCGTCCGGGTTGAAGCCATAACGCGACGGCAGGCACTGATAGACCAGCGTCTTCGACGAGCGGCGTTCCTCCTGCGTCATGCCGCCGTCGCCAGTGGTGGTCGAAGTGCCCATCGCGGTCGCGGCCTGGCCCAGCGCTTCTTTCACGTTCGCGGACAGCGCGCCGAAGCTCATGCCGGCTATCGTGATCGGAATGTCGAGCACCACCGGTTTTTTGGCGAAGCGCGTGCCGAGCACTGTCTGCGTCGTGCATTTCTCGCGATACCCTTCGAGCGGATAGCGCGACAGCGAGGCGCCGAGAAACAGCAGATCGTCGAAATGCGGCACGCGGCGTTTCGCGCCCAGGCCGCGAATTTCATAGAGCCCGCGCTGCGCAGCGGAGTGGATATAGTCGATCGTCTTGCGGTCGTAGCCTTGCGACTCTTCCTGCTGCAAGCGGGCAAAGTGAACGCGTTTGGCTTCCATGGAGACCTTCTTCGAGAGCGTGTGTTCAATATTCCTGGTTCGCGTCGGCGTTCCAGTGATAGAGCGTGCGAGCAGAGGCAATCCGTTTGAACGACGCGGGGTCGTGGTCCATACCGGCCGCGGCGAGCAGCGCGCGTACGGCGTCGAGATCGGCTTGTGCCATCGGCTCGTATTGCGCGTCCGCACCGAGCGATTTCACTTCGCCGCGCACATACAGCACCGCTTCGTAAAGCGAGTCGCCGAGCGCGTCGCCCGCATCGCCGCAGATCACCATGCGCCCGGCCTGAGCCATGAACGCAGAAAAGCTGCCCACTGATCCTCCCACCACGATATCGCCGCCCTTCAGCGAAATACCGCAGCGCAGACCCGCATCGCCGTCGATCACCAGCAGGCCACCATGCGCCGAAGCACCCGCGCCGTTCGACGCGAAACCCTTCACATGCACCTTGCCGCTCATCATGTTTTCCGCGACGCCGGTGCCCGCGCTCCCGTCGATCTCGATCGTCGCATGTTGGTTCATGCCGCCCGCGTAATAGCCGGCGTGACCGGCGATCGTTACTTGCACCGGCGCATCCACGCCCACCGCAAGGTTGTGCGCACCGTTGGGCGCGGCGACCGTCAACTTCAGCCCTTCCAGTTCATTCGCTGGCTTGTGCAAAAACTGATTCAGTTCTCGGACCGTCGTGCGCTCCAGATCGAAAGTCAGGCTTTCCATACATACATCTCCTCAGGTGCAGGTTCGAAGACCTTGGCGTTCTTGATATCGGGCAGATGCGCGAGCGAACGGAACTCGGAAGCGATCGCGACGTAGTCGTCGTTTTCCGCGACCACCGCCGGCTTGCACGCGAAGGGATCGCGAATCAGCGCGAGTTCGGTCGAGGTGCCCATGAGGAACGTGTAGAAGCCGTCGAGTTCTTCGAAACCCCTCTGCAGTGCGACCGGCAGCGTGTCGCCTTCGCGCAGCCGCCATTCGAGAAAGCGGCAGGCGGCTTCGGTGTCGTTGTCGGTATCGAAGTGAATGCCTTGCGGTTCCAGCTTGCGGCGCACGCCATGCGCGTTCGACAGCGAACCGTTGTGAACCAGACAGAAGTCGTCACCGGCCGTAAATGGATGGGCGCGGTCGGGCGTCACGGCGGACTCGGTCGCCATGCGCGTGTGGCCGACCAGATGCGAGCCCTTCAGGTTCGCAAAGTCATAACGCCCTGCTACTTGCGACGGTGAGCCGACATCCTTGTACAGATCGATCGAACGGCCGCTCGAGAGTTGATACAGCTTCGGATAGTGTTCGCGCAGCCACGTCTTCACGCCCTCGATATCGCCTTGCACCGTCAACACTGCGTGATTGCCTTTCGAGTCGACGCGCGCGGTGACGTCCATTACCGCATTCAGCGCTTCCACCAGCGGCTGCCACGCGAATCTTGCGCCCTCTTCCGTAAAGCCCGCGTAGAGGCTCAGCTTGCGCTGGCTCGCATCAACCGGCTTGCCGAACACCGCGAGCCCCGCCGAGTCCGGTCCACGCTCGGTCATACCGATCAGCATCGGCACCATCAGAACGCCCAGCCGCTCGCGCAGTGCAGGCGTCTTCACCAGCAAGCCGACAATTCCGCACATTGTGGTTCTCCTTAGAAAAATTCGAGGTAGGTCTTCAGCTCCCAGTCCGACACGTGGCGCATGTATTCGAGCCACTCCATCCTTTTGAGCTTGAGGAATTCATCGGCGACCGGGCCGAGCGCATCGCAGATCACGCGGTCGGACTCCAGTGCGTCGAGCGCCTGGTCGAGGTTTTGCGGCAGCACGCCGATGTCGTGTTCCGAGAGCCGGACGGGCGACCAGCCGTAGAGGTTTTCATTAGCCGGCTCGCCCGGCGACATGCCGCGGTCAATGCCGTCGAGCCCCGCCGCGATCACCGCCGCGGTCGCGAGATAGGGATTGCATGAGCCGTCGGGCAGCCGCAGTTCGATACGCTCGCCAGGCATGCGCACCATCGTCGAGCGGTTGTTGTTTCCGTAGCTGATGTAGGCCGGCGCCCACGTTGCGCCCGTCAACGAGCGGCCAACCACGAGGCGCTTATACGAGTTCACCGTTGGATTGCACAGCGCAGTCAGCGCCGGTGCGTGCGCGAGCAGGCCGGCCGTGAACTGATAGCCGAGCTTGGAGAGGCCCATGCCGAGCTTGTCCGCCGGATCGGCGAACAGGTTGCGCTCGCCGTCGCCGATCGACATATGCATATGCATGCCGTTGCCTGGACGGTCCGCGAACGGCTTCGGCATGAACGAGCAGATCATGCCGAGTTCATTGGCGATCTCCGAGGCTGCCATCTTGAAGAACACGTAGTGATCGCAGGAGGTCAGGCAATCGGTGTACGTGTAGTTGATTTCGAACTGCCCGTTGGCGTCTTCGTGATCGATCTGATAGACATCGATGCCGACTGCGCGCATCGATTCGGTGAGCTTTTCCAGGAAGACACGCGTACGCGAGAGACCCTTGTAGTCATAGCACGGCTTGGCGAGCGTATCGCTCGGATCGCACGGCTCCAGCGTGCCGGACGCCGAACGGCGCAGAAGCGAAAATTCCGGCTCCAGACCGGTGAAGAGGGTCCAGTTGCGCTCGGTCATCCTCGCAACGGCCTTCTTCAGCGTCACACGCGAATCGTATTGCCACGCCTCGCCATTCACGTGACCGTCGCAGACAATCCGCGCCAGGCCCGGCTGCCACGGCACCGGCGTGAGCGTCGCCAGATCGCCGACGGCCATGTAGTCGGGACCGTTCGGTTCGATGCCGACGCCCCAGATGGCAAATCCCGCGAAACCGGCGCCCGCTTTCAACACGCTCTTCAGATGACTGACCGGCACCGACTTCGCCTTGGCCACGCCGTGAATATCGACAAACTGCGCCAGCACGTACTTCACGCCCTGCTGCGTCAGATAAGCTTGCGCCTCTTCCGCCGAGCCGAACCGGGGCACGCATCCGAGTTCGTTGACCGGCAGCGTGGTCGCATCGTTCAGGTTCATCGCCACTCCTTGCAACAACAGTGTTGGTGGGTTGGAAAGGCCACACGCAACGCATGCGACCTGGCTATGCAACGCGCTTTCGAACGGCGGTTGCCGCACGCTTCAAACCCGTCTTCAGTCGGACGGGAAATTTATTGGCGATAAACTACGATTCCCTTTGAGAAACTCTTCACGCGTGATCCAGGTACTACGATCTGCTACGCTTCCCATTTTCCTGAGGCCTACATGCAAACCGGTGAAGACAACAACACGCCGCTCGAACGCTACCTGGGGATCACCATTCGCGAGCTACGCCAACGCCACGGCCTGACCATCGCTCAGGTCTCCGCGCAGGCCGGCATCAGCCGCGGCATGCTCTCGAAGATCGAGAACGCACAGACCTCCGCCGGCCTCGACGTACTCAACCGCATCGCCCAGGCGCTCGGTATTTCGCTCTCCACGTTATTCCGCAATTTCGACGTGCCGCAAGGCGGTGCACAGCTCGTCAAAAAAGGCACCGGCATGGAGGTGGTCCGCAAAGGCACCAAACGCGGCCACACCTATCACCTGCTCGCTTACGACCAGGGTCCGCGCAAGCTCTTCGAACCCTTCCTGATCACGATGGAGGACGAAGCCGAGCGCTTTCCCGTGTTCCAGCATCCGGGCACTGAATTTATCCATATGCTCAAGGGCGTGATCGAATACCGCCATGGACAGCAAACCTACATCCTGCATCCCGGTGACACCCTCACCTTCCAGGGTGAAATACCCCACGGTCCTGAGCGTCTGATCAAGACGCCTATTCAATTCCTGTCGATCTTTGTGTACCCGCAATCGAGCGCCGACTGATCTCGCGCTGCGTCCGATCACAACCCCGGCGCAAACCAATGCAACGTTTATGCCATGTTTATCTGGGTGAATCAAAAATTCTCATGAATAAACGCCTTGAGCGTAATAAGGCTTGCTAGCCATTCAGGCTGCAACGTTCGCTGGTTCGATTGCGGTGCACATCCTTGTTGCGGCTGGTGCGACTTTGCACAAAAACGAGATGTGCGGTTAAGCTGAGTCAAAAGCAGCGCTTATACAAATAGCGCCTTAGCCGCGGCCTTAGCGCAACGCGTCGTCCGGCAGATCGGGTAGCGCACGCGCCAGTGACGGCCGGATTGCGTTGTCCAGTACGCCGCGCGCCAGCATGACGATCTCACCGGCAAACTGATCCCATTCGCCTTGCCGGTGCAGCAGAAAGAAATCGCGCCGCCCGAGGCGGCTCGGCGGCAACGGCATCACCGCGATATCGCCCAGGTAGTGACGTGCCTGCCACAAGCACAAGGGCGTCGAAATCGCGAAACCCGCGCGCGCCGCCACCAGACTCAGCAGCGGATCGGTGGCGTCGAACTCGTAACGACGCGGGCTGTTGATACCCAGGTGCCGTGCGAAACGCTCGATCTGCTGGCCGATCACCGAGCGCGACGTGTAGCGGATCAGCGGCATTTCCTCGGCGAGCGTGCGCCAGTCGCCAGGACGGTGGCCCCTCAGATGGCTGCGCGCAACCACCACGACAAACGCTTCGGAAAACAGCGGCACTTCGACGATCCTTGCATCGGTCAGCGTGGTCTGCGTGCAGATCGCGATATCCAGTTCCCGATCGTGCAGCTGTTTGCTCAGGCCTGGCGTCAGGCCCGACCACATTGAAATCTGGCGCTCCGAATTCGACACCGCGCGGATCAACTCTGGGCCGACGGTCGCCGCGAACGAATCGACACAGCCCAGCCGCACCGGCATCTTGCCCGTATGCGACGCATCGCCGATGCGGGCGGCGACCATCTTCGCATGCTCGATCAACGGGTCCGCCAGTTCGAGCAGCGCGCGCCCCGCCACGTTCGGCCGCGGCGGGCGGCTCTCGCGGTCGAACAGCGTCAAGCCCTGGTCGCGCTCCAGCGCGGCAATCGATTGGCTGATCGCGCTTTGGCTCACGCCGAGCTGTTTCGCAGCGCCCGACATCGAGCCGCTGTCGCAGACGGCGACGAACGCCTGCAGCGCGCGCAGATCGATCGGGCTCGGGGTTCGTCTCATGGCTTGCTCCGCTCGCGTCGGTGACTTGCCGGTCATCCTGTGCGGCACCAAAGCATGGTGCCCATGTTCACAGGGCCGGTGGTCTGGATGAGAAATTGCATTGGCTCCCCATAAGTTTGCCTAATACAAAATTAGCGCGCCCGGCGTTTTCCTAGAATTTGCCTCATTGCCCACTCAGAGGTCTGCATGACCCACTACGACTTCATTGTGATCGGTGCCGGCGTCATCGGCACGTCGGTCGCCCATCATCTCGCCGCACAAGGCGCGCAGCGCGTGCTGGTCATCGAGCAGGGCACGATCGGCGCGGGCACCACCTCCCAATCGTCCGGCCTGCTGCGCACGCATTATTCGGTACGCCAGAATGTGGAACTTGCCCGTTCGTCGTGGTGGGCGTTCAACAACTTCGCCGAATACGTCGGCGACGACGAAGCGTCCTGCGGCCTCGTCAAATGCGGCTATCTGATCTGCTCGCTCGAGGGCGACAAGCTTGAGCCCCTGCGCGCCTCGCTCGCCGCGCAGCGGGACATGGGCATCGAAGTGCAGCTACTCGACAAGGATGAGGCGCATGAGCGTCTGCCAATCGCAAACTTCGACGACGCCGCGCTGATCGGCTTCGAACCGGAAGCGGGCTTTGCCGACGCCTATCTGGTCGCCACCGGCTTTGCCCGTGCGGCGCGCCGGCGCGGCGTCAGGATCATGGAAGGCGTGACGGTGACGGGCCTCATCCGCGAAGGACTCCGGATCACCGGCGTCGAGACGAGTGCCGGCCGCTTCGGTTGCGGCACCCTCATCAGCACGCAGAACATCTGGACGCCGGAACTCGCCGGCTGGATCGGCGTGCATCTACCTGTTAAGCCGGAGCGTCACACGGTGCTCGCACTCGAATGCGCGGGCGCCGCCTACTCGTTCAAGATGCCGGCGTTCAAGGACCTGGGCTCGGCCGGCATGCTCTACTATCGTAGCTATGGCGGCAGCCAGATGCTCGTATCCGAGGGCGTGGTCGGCGAAACGCTGAGCTCGCCGGAAACGGAACCGGGGGATATCTCGCTCGACTATGTCGCCGAAGTCGGTGCCCAGGTCGCCGAACGTTTCCCCGCTTATGAAGCCGCGGGGCTCGCTTCGTCGTGGACCGGCGTCTACGACGTGACACCCGACTGGAATCCGGTGTTGGGCAAGGTCGCCGATATCGAGGGACTGGTGGTCGGCTTCGGCTTCTCCGGGCACGGCTTCAAGCTGTCGCCGGGTATTGGCAAGATACTCGCCCAGCATGCACTCGGTCAGCCCACCGACGTTTCTCTCGCACCCTATGCACTCGACCGGTTCGCCAGCGGGGCGTTACTGGTGGGCAAGTACGGTTCCGGTGCGGTCTCCTGATCAAAAGATGCGCCATTCCCTTGCTACCGTCGCTGTCTCATCGAAGGCCACAACTGAAGATCGCCGTGACAGGGTGTGCATTGATGCATACTCTTGACTTCGTTAGCCGATCTTCGTTGGATCCCGGAGCCAAGGTGCGGTCATGAAAACAATACTGATGGGCGTCAGCTGTAGCTTGATTCTCGGTGCGTGCAGCACGGGTAGTCCGCCGCCTTTGCAGGCCCAGTCAGCAACCAATCTGCTGGTCTCTTCCGCCGGCGTCTATAGCGGCGCGTTCTCGACGCGAACACCCGTCACGCTGCTCTCGCTCTACGACGGGTCAGCCTATCTCTTCTATCAAAAGCCGACGGCCGGCGTCATTGTCGTGACGAACGGCCAACAGACGGGCAACGGCCAGTTCAGCGGCAAATCGGGCACGCAGTACAGTTTTGCACCGAACGCGGCAGCATCGCCGGTCCAGGTGCAAATCGATTTCTCGCGATCGCCGAATGTGAGCGGCACGGTCGTCGCGTCCAACCAGGGGGCAGCGCCCATGACTTTCTCCGCGACCCCCGAACCCTCTTTGGGACAAGGTCCTGGTCTCGGGGCGATCGCGGGCGAGTACAGCGGGCGGATGAGCTCGTTGCAGGGCAACGGGAGCGCGCAAATGCTCATCGCGCGTGACGGACTGCTGGCGGGAAGTACGTCGGGGGGTTGCGAGTTTCGCGGCAGCGTTTCGCCCGATAGTGGTGTCAATGCCTACAAGGCATCCCTCACGTTCAACGCTGCGCCTTGTGCAGTGCCGAACGCCACGGTCACGGGCCACGCGCTGCTCGATGAAGGCCATCTGCTGATTGCATTGCCTAAGCAGGATCGCTCGGACGTTGTCGTGTTTGACGGCACGAGATGATTGTCCGCTGATCGCGCGCTCAATCTGCCCGACGTGGCGCGCCAACTCACCTGAATTGCCTAAGCGCCTTGTGAATAAGCCTGCACAACCCGGCGGGCGCTCATCGCTCGCCAGTAGGTGATAAAGCGGCCACCGAACACACCAGCGATGACTCCCGACACAGCTGCACTGATCAACATATACATTCCAAGCGACGATACGTCGGTCACAGTGGCCATTTCGAACCCGAGCCAGAATTTGCTGGCGAATATGGCAATGATCAGGAGCAACGGCAACGCCGAACCCGGCACCATAACGGTTTTGGAAATCGGATCGACAATGAAACGAGTCCGGCTCGCCAGGAAAACGCCGGCCGCGATGCCAACGAGTGAGCCTGTCATCCACGCGATCACGTCGGACCATCCGGCCAGCGGACTCGAAATCAGATGCGCAATACCCCAGCCCGCAAAGATGAGCGGCACGATGGCGAGCCTGGAGAGCGGCGCCGTCCTGCTGTTAAGTGCATTGAACCCCCGCGACAGGAGGACGACGAGTAGCACCCAGACCCAGATTGGCGTGCCGTGAACGATTGCTGCCGCTGACATGATGACCTCCTTCAGACCTGATGATTTCGCAAGACGCGACTAGCGTCCGTGCTACCGAATGTCAGGGATCTTACTGGCGCGGAATTAGCCGAGAATTAGGCGCGGGGGCGGCCGAAGTCGACCTGGGCGATTCGACTCCCCACGGGTGGAGTGGAGGCAATGCCGGCCATAAACCTGCGCTCAGTGCCAAGGTCAGCTGCCACATATCACCCCATTTCTAAATCAATTGCCACATTTCGGTCATGTTCAAGGCTCATTCTTCCGGGTGCCTTACGCGGTTGTGAGTCAACAGTTGTCTCCCTGTAGCGCGTGCCGTGAAGCCGTGAGCTGCTTATCTTCGGGCTGCACTGGACGCCGGTTCCCTCCATTAACGGAAGATAAACAACGAACATGACATCAAACAGTCGACGTGATTTCCTGCGAGCCGCTGCGCAAGCGGCCGGTGCGGCCACCGCACTGGGTGCAGTGCCTATCGGTATCCGCAGTGCACTGGCAATACCTGCGCACAATGCGACCGGCACTATCGAAGACGTACAGCACATCGTTGTCTTCATGCAGGAAAATCGCTCTTTCGATAACTACTTCGGGTCACTGCGCGGCGTGCGCGGCTTCGGCGACACGCGCCCCATCCCACTTACAACGGGTAAGTCCGTCTTCTTCCAGCCCGCCAACAACGCGGACGGCTATGTCCTGCCTTTCCGCCCCAATCTTCCGAACCTCGGTCTGCAGTTTGTGCAGGATCTGGATCACAGCTGGCCTGGCACGCATGCGGCATGGAACAACGGCCGCTATGACCAGTGGGTACCGGTCAAGGGCACGACGACGATGTTCCATCTGACGCGCGAGGACATCCCGTTTCACTATCAGCTGGCCGACGCATTTACGATTTGCGATGCCTATCATTGCGCGGCCATGACGCCGACCGACCCGAACCGCTACTACATGTGGACGGGCTGGGTAGGCAACGACGGAACCGGCGGCGGCCCCGTGATCGATAACGCCGAGGCCGGCTACTCATGGAGCACATTCCCGGAAAAGCTGCAGGCCGCCGGCATCTCGTGGAAGGTCTACCAGGACATGGGTTCCGGTCTGAATCCGTCGACCGGCTGGGGCGACGACGAGAATCCCTTCATCGGCAACTTCGGAGATACGTCACTTCTGTTCTTCAAGCAGTATCAGAACGCGCAACCCGGCAGTCCGTTGTTCGAAGGGGCACGCACGGGTACGCAGGTCGAGGTGAGCGGGACCTACTTCGACATACTCAGAAAGGACGTGCAAAACAATACGCTGCCTCAGGTTTCGTACATCGTGGCCCCGGAAGCGTTTTCGGAACACGGCAACTGGCCGCCGAACTACGGCGCATGGTATGTCGACCAGGTCCTTCAGGCACTCACGTCCAATCCGGAAGTATGGAGCAAGACGGTGCTGCTTTTGACCTACGACGAGAACGACGGCCTCTTCGATCACATGCCGCCGCCGTATGCATCATCCACGCCCGCTACTGGCCTTTCCACGGTCTCCACGGCGAACGAGTTTTTCGCGGGTTCAGGCGACAATCAACCCGGTCCCTACGGTCTTGGGCCGCGCGTACCGATGATCGCCATCTCGCCATGGTCAAAGGGTGGTTACGTGTGCTCCGAAGTCTTCGACCACACATCGATCATCCGGTTTATCCAAAAACGTTTCGGTCCCGGCAACAGCCTGGAGGAACCGAACATTACGGCATGGCGCCGCACGGTATGTGGAGACCTGACGTCGATTTTCAACTTCAAGAACCCTAACGACGGTTTCCCGCAACTGCCGGCCACCTCGTTTCCGGCGGACAAGAACCGTCACCCGGACGTCGTACCTGTCGTGCCGACCACCCAGTCACTGCCGAAACAGGAATCCGGTGTACGGCCGGCACGCGCACTGCCGTACGAGTTTTTCGTTCGCGGCGGCGTGAATGGGCAAGGCAACACGTTCCGTTTGCACATGACGAACACGGGGCGCGCGGGTGTCAACCTGCTGGTCTATTCAGGCAATGCGACGGATCTGCCGCGCAGCTATACGATTGAAGCAGGCAGGGACCTTTCGGACGATTTGATGCTCGCTCCGGGGGGGATCTACGATTTCTCCGTGTTCGGACCCAATGGCTTTCTGCGCCGCTTTGTGGGCAAAGCAAATGCTACGGGGAATCAAGGAACAGCCGTTCAGATTGCCGATGGCTACGATGTCGCAAACGGCAATCTGCAGCTGCGTCTGACGAACCCGGATAAAGAGCGATCCGTTTTCAAGCTCGATAGTGCCTACAACTCGCCGATGACCGGCGAGCTCAGCGTGCGCGGCGGTGACGTCAGCGTTCTGATGATTGATCTGCGCAGTTCGTTCGGGTGGTACGACCTGACAGTGACGGTCAACTCCGACACAAACGCCCTATGGCGCATTGCCGGTCACGTGGAAACAGGACGTGACAGCGCATCAGATCCAGCGCTTGGAGGGTGACGGAGTCGTTGACGATCCGGGCTCCATCTTAGGCGCCATGACGTCGCCACATATAGCAATGAGCGGGCCGGTACGGCCGCTCGTTGTTCCGGATGTCCGCAGCGAAGCGACTCGCCGAGATCAATACACCTTGAAGCTTTCAGTGCGTGCCATCCATGCCAGTCCGATCACGGCAGTACCCGCGAACAGCGCTGGCAGCAGGAAGACACTGGGAATGCCCAGGAATGCGACCCCGAAACCTCCCGCGATGCCTCCTAACGCCGAGGCAAGAGCCGTCGAACTCATGAAGATGGCCGACGCCGTCGCTACCGCATTGGGAAGCAGGCGTTGAGCGACGATGATGCCTAGAACCATAAATATGCCCCAAACACCACCCATCAGGATCTGTCCGGCGAACATGCCCGCTGCGGACGACCAGAGCGCAAAGCAAAGATTGGCGCACACCCCCATGGCGGCCGCGATACACATCAACCACACATTGCCAAGCTTGCGGCCCAGGCCGATGCTGAAGGGCATGATGAGTAGCTCGATGAATGGCTGTATCCCGATGACCGCTCCCCGGACGGCCGGGTTTATCTTGAGGTGTTCTTCCATGTAGATCAGCAGGAATCCGTACTTCACCGGCTCGCCTGCGTAGACCAGCACGAAGAGTCCTGTGAAGGTCAGCAGTGGAAGCATGGCACGTAGGCTGGAATGACGCACGGGCTCACTCGCCGACTCCGGCTTGAGCTTGACGGTTGGATTCAGCGTTCCGAGAGGTGCGATCTGTAGCAGCATGCAGATGGCGGTCATCCAAAGCATCGGGCGCAGGCCATAGGTAGCTGCTACCCACGCTCCCAGGACAGGCCCGACGATCCATCCACCGGTAAGCGCCATACGGATGATGGCAACGACGCTTTCGTTTGCGCCGCCGGGTTTGTCGGTGAGTTCATCGTGGACAGCCGCAAAAATTTGCGAGGCGGTAGCACCGGAAACAGCCAGCAAAGCGATGGCGATGATGAAGGCCATCCAGACCGAAGTAGAGAGGGCCAACCCCGCCCAGCCCAGAAAGCCCGCCACAGCACACATGCGAAAAAGACCAAGGCGATTCCCTGTGTGATCGGAGTAGCGGCCGACGAAATATCCCGCGACTGGAGCGGCAAGGCTGGTCAGGTAATAGAATCCCGCCAACGGCAGCGAGGCGCCGAGTTCCTTCACCAGGAACAGAACGATCTGTGGTGCAGCCGCCGACGTGCCGAGACCCGACAGAAACATTGCAATGGTTGCGCCGAGAAAAAACCTCGAAGCTGCAACTTGACGCGATGCAGATTGACTACCAGGTCGGTCAGGCATCGGGACAGGTTGACTACCGCTTTGGTCAGACATCGTGAGACGAACCCCTGGGTTATGTTCCTGAACTTGTTCGGCAGTGACGGTCGAGCCGGCGAGCACGCTGGAGATTATCGCAACCGCTTCCCGATTGCTATGATGCGCACTTCGCGGGTCAACTCAAGTTGCGGCGTTCAGGACATTCTCTTGCGCGAGGGTTTCGATCAAATGCTCTGCATACATTGGACGGCCCGGAAGGAAACCTTGCAAGGAATCGCAACCAGGCCGGGTCAGGAATTCTTGCTGCGCCGCAGTCTCCACGCCCTCCGCGACGATCTTCAGATTGAGTGTCTGGCCCAGGGCTACGATTGCGGAAACAATCGCTGCGTCTTCGGTATCGCGTGCGAGATCACGGATAAACCCGCGGTCGATTTTCAGTTCGCTGGCCGGTAGCCGCTTCAGATAGAGGAGGCTCGAATACCCCGTACCAAAGTCGTCGATCGAAATATTCACGCCCATCTTCACCGCTTCGCTCAGTCCGCCGCCTTTGGCGTTAGCGGTTCGAGCCCGCTCCCCTCAATCGAGGGGGCCGCGTCCGGCGAGGACAGAAAACGGATCAGCGCCTCTGCGCCCGCTGGATTTTTCGCATTGGTGGCGATGCCCCCGGAAAACACCGTGTACCTTTGTACCTCAGCGGGCAAACTGCCGACCACCGTCACCCCGTCCACCGGCAACAGCTCGACAATCTGCTGAAATCCGATCTCCGCTTCGCCGTCCGCGATGACACGGGCCACCCGCTCGGCCGGAATCATGCGGCTCTTGCTCGCCATCTGCCCCTCGATACCGAGACGCCTGAACAGTTCGCTGCGGAGATAGACTCCATTCGCGTCGTCCGGATAGACGATCGACTGCGCGGCGAGGAGCGTGCGCCGCAACGCGTCGACCGAGCTGACATCCGGCTTCGGCGCCCCCTCGCGAACCGCCATGCCAATCGCCGAGCGTGCGAAGTCCACCTTGCTGCCAGACACGACCTTGCCAGCGTTGATCTGATCGTCGAGCGCATAGCCGACGACGATCAGCACATCAGCCCACTCGCCGCGCGCAAGTCGCACGGGGATGGCATTCGCGGCCGTGCCCACTGCGGGCCCCCAGACGGTGACCAGCGTATCGCCGGCCGTATCCGCGAATTGCGGCCCCAGGTCGCGATAGGCTGACGCAAAGCCGCCCGAAATCATCACCTTGACTTCATCTGCCGATGCCGCGCCACTGCCCAGCAATGCGCCCGCGATGCAGAATTCGAGTGCGTGAACCCTCAGCCTGCGACCAGTCACAGCCCCGCTCCATATCGTTCTGATGACCCAGTCCAGAGATGCAACGACTCTGGACGCCACTCATGATGTTAACCGGCAGCGCGGCGTCGCGTGCAGCACCGATGCCGCGCCAATCTGGAGTTCCTCGACGCCACAGTTTAGACGGTTGACGTTGCGAATGCAGACGGCTGCTCAGGCATCCTATTTACCTGATATAGGCTCGTTTGAGCAAGGCGTCCGCAGTTCAACACGAAATGGTCTGATTTAAGAGGGTGAAAAAAGCCTCCACTTGGGCGCCTTTCTTGCTGTCACACCATGCTGCATGTCGCATCGTTGCGCCGGGATTCAGCGAGCAACCCGCGCTTGCACGCCATGGGTATGACTCGTTCAGGAACGCTTGATAGCCGCTGGAGAAGCGCCATGAAATCTCTACAACGCAGACCTCGTTTGTTTTCCACCTTTCGGCGTTACCTGTTCGAAATTTGCGTCGGGTTGCTGATGGCGGCGTTCCTCGGATCGTGCGGCGGCGGTTCAGGCGACAGCCCGAGCGCCACCGGTTCAGGCGGAGCCGGTAGCTCCTCCGGGACAACTTCTGCGCCGGGCACGACCACGCCCGGCGGGACACCCGGCTCGACACCAACGGCGGCGCAAACCTACCCGACAGACGTGCTGATGCACCACAACGACCTCGCGCGAACCGGTCAGATGCTTGCGGAAACAACGCTCACGCTGGCCAATGTCAACTCGGCGACGTTCGGCAAGTTGCGCTTCCTGCCGGCCAACGGCAAAGTCGACGCGCAGCCTCTATTCGTGACGAATCTTATGATTGGCGCGGCCGGGCACAACGTCGTCTATGTTGTGACAGAGCACGACAGCGTCTACGCCTACGACGCCGATAGCGGTAACGCGTTGTGGCAAATCTCGTTGGCAGCTGCGGGTGAAACCCCGAGTCCTGATCCCGGCTGCACGGATATCACGCCGGAAATTGGTATCACGTCGACGCCGGTCATCGACCGCTCGCGCGGCCCGAATGGCGCGCTATATGCCGTGGCCATGACCACGGACGCCAACGGGAACGTCCATCACCGCCTGCACGCGATCGATCTTGCGACAGGAGCCGAATTGTTCGGCGGCCCGACCGAAATCGCCGCGACGTATCCGGGCAACGGGGCGGAAGGCGCGAACGGCGTGCTGACCTTCGCGCCTGGCCTGCACACCGAGCGCGCCGCGCTGACGTTGGTCAACGGCACCATCTACATGGGCTGGACTGCCCACTGCATGTCCGGAAACTACATCGGCTGGCTCATGGCCTACAGCGCGGCTACGTTGCAGCAAACCGGCGCGCTTCCGGTTACTCCGAACGGCAGCAAGGGATCGGTCTGGATGGCGGGTTCGGGCATGGCATCGGACGGAACATCCATCTATGTTATCGACGGCAACGGTACCTTCGGCACGACGCTCAACGCGCAGGGATTTCCCGTGGATGGCGATCTGGGCGATGCGTTTATCAAGCTCTCTGCTACCCCAACGCTGGTCGCAACGGATTACTTTGCCATGAACGACGTCGTGGCCCAGGCCGCCGCGGATGTCGATTTCGGCTCCGGCGGAGCGATGCTGCTGCCCGATCAAACCGCATCGGACGGAACAGTCAAGCATCTGGCTGTCGGAGCGGGCAAGGACACCCGTATCTACGTGGTCGATCGCGACAACATGGGTAAGTTCAACCCGACGGCCAACAACATCTGGCAGGAGTTGATCGGCGTCCTGGCCGGCGGCATTTGGGGCTCGCCAGCGTATTTCAATCACGTAGTCTATTACGGAGGACAGGTCGATACGCTCAAGGCGCTGCCTGTCGCCAACGCACTGCTCGCCACCACGCCGTCGTCGCAGACCCCGACAACGTTTCCTTATCCCGGCGCCACACCCGCTATTTCAGCGAACGGCACAAGTAACGGGATTGTGTGGGCGGCAGAAAACGGCACGGTCGGCGCGCTTCACGCATACGATGCCGCCAATCTGGCGCACGAGCTGTATAACAGCAATCAGGCGGGCGCACGAGACCAGTTCGGGGCGGGTAACAAGTTCATCACACCCATGATCGCAGACGGGAAGGTATACGTAGGTGCGACGAACGGCGTTGCGGTGTACGGCCTGTTAAATTGATGCGGGAAAGCCGTCGCCTGAACGTCCGGCCGACAACGCATGTGAACGGCGGCTGTGGCCGGTCGCTGCCTCATGCAAATAGCACGCGTCGCCCATATCCGCTGGACCGCGAAAGCGAGCCAGCGGCTTTCAAGACCGCCAACGCCAGCATGAAACCGGCGAATTCGCGCTTCCCCGCAACGCCCTCCTCCGCCGATCGCTTCTCACCGTACGCCGCCGAACACATGTGGCGTCCCGAACGACATTACGCTGCAACCTGTTGGCCTTGAGCCACCATCCGGCACCCTGACGGTCCACATCATACCTCTGCACAATCGGCGTGCGCGCCGCGCACCGCCTGTCCGTCAGTTTCCTGCACGTTCACGCTACCGATTGGCATGTCATGTGCAGTGTTCCGGGCGACGCCCGGCGGTGGCCGTATGGAGCAGCCCGGGCAAACTTGAAGCGGGTCGGCACGTTGCGTACCCGCCCGAATTGTGGGGGTCGTATGTCCGGGCGATTGCATCGTCGATTACTGTGCAGCATCGTTGCGATCGCGGTGATCGATAGCGTCTGCCCTTCGCGCAGCGAGCCGTCTTCGCTGACGATTCAGGGCGGCGCGATCGTTCGTCCCGTCGTAGCGGCCGTCGAGTCCACACCGCCCGCGGCAGCGGTCGTCCCGGCTGCCGCGCAAGCCGAACCCGGCCGCGAAAACGCCTCCCAGGCGGCGCAGGACGCGGTCGATCCCGGCATCGAACGGCTGCGCAGCGCGACGTGGTGGGAAGCGAACCGCAAGCTGCGGCCTCAGCTTGCGCAGGTCGGCGACCTGATGTTCGTTGCGACGTTGTTCGAAGGCGAAACGGGACCGTCCGCCGAAGGCGCGTCGCACGTGCAGCGTCTGCGCGACGCGATGCGCGCACATCGGCAACTCAAGCCCGCAGGCTGGAACCGGCTCGTGACGCAGGTGCGCGACGCGCGCGCGAAGGCGGGCGATTACACCGCGCTGATGCTGGCCAACGCCTTGATCAATGAAATCCACTATCGCGACGGCACCGACGGCAGCTACTACCCGCCTGCGCGCTTCTTCGCCGAGAGCGGCGTCTGCAAGGACTTTGCGGTCGCCAAGTACCTGCTGCTGCGCGAAGCGGGCTTCGACGCGTCGCAATTGCGCCTCGTCTCGCTCGCGCCGCGCTACAACAATACGCCCGACGACTGGCACGTGATGCTCGTCGTGCAGGCCGATGACATGGCCGCGCCGGTCGCACTCGACTCGCCGGCGCCGCTCGTGCGCAGTCGCATCGGCGAGGCGTCCGACGACGCAGTGCCCGCAGACACGGTCGACGCCGCCGACACCGCCAGCAAGTCCGATCCGCAAGCCGGTCCGGCCGGCCCGTCTGCGCTGCTCGCCGCGATCCTTGCCGGCCGCAAGCGCGCCGATGCGGTGCTACGCGCACCCTCCGGGCCCGCGGTCGTGACGCTCGGCGCGTCCGGGCAGGCGGAGCGCCCGCTTGCGGTCGTCTTCAATGAGCAAGGCAGTCTGTCATTCGAGCGCGACGCGCCTGTCGGCACACGCCGGCTGCCCGCCTCCAAACAGCGCGGCGCGCGCGCGATCGTCGCGGACGGCGCAGGCCAGGCGTGGAGCGTAGATTCATCGGGCGTCTTTCCGAAGTGGCAGCTGACCCATGCGGGCGGCGCCGCGCCGCTGGCGGACGCACTCAAACCGGACCTGCGCCAGATCGACGCGCGCAGCAGCACGGCCGGTTAACCTCACGCCATTCCCCTCCACCCGCATCGCGCCGCCGAAAACGCGGTGACAACTCTCGTCCGGATAACTTTGATCATGAGCGGGATTCAATCGGTTGTTCTATTTTCCCAGCAGGTCGGACTGCCAATAGCGGGCGCACGTTGATGATAGAAACGCTTCATGGCGGGAGGCTGTCGCGAACATGGCGTAGCCGACATATATTCCGTTCGCATACCTAACATTTATCGCAAACCCAAGCACGACCAGACTTGACGTTGTCTCCCCGTGTCGACTATTGTACGAAACGGTTCAGACACTAGTCGACACGGGCCGGCGTGCCCAGAGAGGGAGGAGATCACAAATGACCAGAGCCCATACTGTTCTCGTGGCAGTACTGCTCTCGACGGCTGCTGCCGTGCCGGCCAGCGCCGCCGATACCGCTTGCGTGCCGCCCAATGCGTCGGTTCCGGCTGGTGCCAACACAACCGATCCGAAGGCCCCGTTCTTCATCGATACGGCGGGGCTGAATCTGACGACCACTCCGCCCACTCGCGATCCGCACAATCCAAACTATCCGAAAGCGACGGAACTGCCGGATGGCCAGGTTCCGTCGATCAATGACGACGGCAACTTCATCATCGGTGCGACGCATCAGCCATCGCCAGAGACGGTTGCTCAGGCCGATGTGCCACACGGCACGGTCCATACCTTCATCATGGACTCGGCCGACAGTGTCATCTACCGGCCCGGCATGGTTCGTGACGATATGCCCGACTGCAGGAATTCGGCGGTGAATTCTGCTTCGACCGCTCCTGGCGACAAATCCGATCTTCTGGTGCCGGCGAGCCATGCTGGGGGCTGGAGTCGCGAGGTCGATGTCTATGTGCCGGCCGGTTACGTCGCGGGCACGGCAGCGCCATTCCTCGTGTACGGTGATGGCGGCCCGCATGGCTTCTTCAAGGCGCAGATGCTGTTCAACCTGCTGGACAACCTCATCCACGCGCACAAGCTGCCGCCCATGATAGCCATCGGCATAGGTGCCGGCGGGCAGGACGCGCAGGGCGCCGAACGTGGTCGCGAATATGACGCCGTGTCCGGCACCTACGCCGAATGGGTCGAGCAGGAGGTGTTACCGCGCGTCGAACAGAATGCGCATGTGGTGCTGACGAAGGATCCGGATGGTCGTGCGACCATGGGCATCAGTTCCAGTGCTGCTGCCGCTTTTACCATGGCCTGGTTCCGTCCCGATCTCTATCACCGCGTGCTCGGCTACTCGCCAACGATGGTGAACCAGCAATGGCCGCATGACACGTCCCTTCCTGGTGGCGCATGGCAGTACCACAGTGCGTGGCCGGGGCCGAGCAAGCCGAACCTCTCCGTATCGGGCATTACTGTGACGCCTGCAAGCGGCTCCAATGGCGCGCCGCTGATCCCAAATGCGCCGCGCAAGCCGATCCGCTATTGGTTCGAGGCGGGGGACCGCGATCTCTTCTATCCGGTCGCGCCTCTCGCCGATGGCATGCATGACTGGACCGCGGCCAACGAGGACATGGCGCGCGTGCTCGCCGCCAAGGGCTACCACTACCAGTTCGTGTTCTCCCGCAATGCCGGTCATGTCGACGGGGCCACCGTAGCCCAAACCCTGACCGAAGCACTCGAATGGCTGTGGAAAGACTACCCGGCGCCAGTGCGCTGAAACGGCCGGTTGCCCTACCAACCGTTGAGCAGCGATGACCGTCACGCGCGACCTGGTGTCACTTTCCCAAGCGCTACCAGGATCTTCTCGGGCGTAATGGGTTGTGACGTGACTCGGGCATGGAATGGCGCGAGTGCATCATTGATGGCATTCATCACGGCTGCCGGCGCCCCTGCCGATCCCGCTTCCCCTGCCCCTTTAGCGCCGAGGGCCGAAGTTTTTGTCCGCGTCTCCACGTGAGCGATTTCAATGTCCGGCATTTCGGAGGCCATTGGCACAAGGTAGTCTGCCATGCTGCCATTCCTGAGAAGACCTGCTTCGTCGTATAGACACTCTTCGAACAGCACTCCACCAATGCCCTGCACGACCGCGCCACGAATCTGTTCGTCCACCAACATCGGGTTAATGACGCGTCCACAATCCTCGACGACCCAGTGCTTCAGTAACTTCACCATGCCAGTATCCACGTCGACCTCGACGTATGAGACATGTACGCCGTTGGTAAATACGAATGGATAATCGCGTTGCGAAAAGTGTCGCGTGGCGGACAGCTCAGGCTGGAAATCCCTCGGCAGAGTATCCGGGCGAAAATAGGCCTTACTCGCCAGGTCTTTAAGATCGATCAGAAAGGCGCCGCTTTCTGCGTCCATCACCTGTCCGTTAAAGAGCTTGAGCCCTTCGGACGAGCGCTCGTGCACAGCAGAGGCAAACTCAATCAACTGCATCCCCAAGGCGTTCGACGCCTGTAGCACAGCCTCGCCGCCTATGCCGGCCCCTCGTGATGCCCATGTCCCGCCACCATACGGCGTGACTGACGTGTCGCCTGTAATGACGCGGACCCGCTCGATGGGTATCGAAAGGGCGTCCGCAGCAATCTGGGCGAAGATGGTTTCGCTCCCTTGGCCCTGCTCTCCAACGCTAACCATAACGGTAATGCCGCCACCCGCATCCAGACGGACGGTTGCCCCGTCCTGCGCCGCGATGCGCGCACCACCGATGCCATAGAATGCCGGGCCGGGATTGGTCAGTTCGACCATCGCAGCAATGCCGATTCCGCGAAACACACCGTCCTCCCGTAGACGACGTTGCTCGTCGCGAAGCCCGTCGTAGTCAGCCAGTCTTTCAATCCGGGCGAGGCACGCGTCATGAGACAGCCCTTCAAGCTTGATCCCGGATGCTCCCGTGCGCGGATAGGTATCGTCATGCATCACGTTCATTTTTCTGAACGCGAGCGGATCGATTCCGAGCTTTGAAGCGGCCAGGTCGACAATCCCCTCGGTTACGGCACATGCGATTGGATGTCCGACTCCCCGGTACTGGCTCATGGGGGGCTTGTTCTGGAATACGACGCGCAGTCGTGCTCTATAGTTCGCGTGCTGGTAAGGACCGCCCGTGATGTTAAGAACCTGATTGCCCTCGATGCCGCTCGTCCGCGGATACACTGAATAAGGCCCAACGCCGGTAAGATCGTCGATTTCGAACGCCAGGATGTGGCCGTCTTTTGTCGCGGCGAGCCTTGCCTTCACAAGATGGTCTCGCGCATGGACATCGCTCGTGAATGACTCGAGTCGGTCGGCAACGAACTTGATGGGACGTTTTAGAAGTTTCGACAGGGCTACCGTCGCGAAGTCATCCGGATAGGAGTGCACCTTGATTCCAAATGACCCTCCCACGTCCTTGCAGATGACGCGAACCGATGTTTCCGGAAGGTTCAGATGCCGACTGTACAAATCCTGCATCATGTGCGGCGCCTGATGCGAGTGGTACACGGTCAAAGTGTGATCGGCGGCATTGAAGTCGGCCAGTACCGAGCGCGTCTCCATGGTCACGCCCGTGTGACGTCCGAACCGATACGACTCTTCAACAACAACATCAGCACTCGCAAACGTCGCATCCACCGCTCCGTTGTCGATTGTTCGCGTAAGGCACAGGTTATCGCCCAGTTCCGGGTGGATGAGAGGCGAGTCAGGGTCCAGCGCCCGCTCCATATTCGCGACGACGGGCAGCTCGTCCCATTCAATCCGCAGGTACGCAAGTGCATCTTCAGCCTGATGCCGGGTTTCAGCGACCACCGCAAAGACCGGTTCGCCTTGCCAACAGAGATGCCCCCGCGCAAGCGGATATTGCGGCGGAGACTTCATGCCGGGCAAGTGAGCAAGCGTACCCACCCATGGAGTACAGATATCGGCGATATCCTCCGCCCCGAATACACCTATCACGCCAGGCATCATCGTGGCGAAGCTCGCGTCGAACGAGGTGATGCGGCCGTGCGCAATTGGACTGCGCCAGTAAACAACGTGGGCCATGCGTGGCAGCACAATATCGTCCACGTAGACGCCTCGGCCCTGCAGTAATCTCAGCGCGTTCGGTCGCGGCACAGGCGCGCCGATGTAGCGCAATTCGTCAGCGATACGCTGTTCGCTTTTCGTTGGCGTCAGCATTTTTGCCCTCCAGCAACGCTTGCGGAGCGAGCGCTCAGAACGTCCTCAATCGCGTCGACAATGGCTTGGTAACCCGTACAGCGACAGTAGTTGCCCGACATGAACTCCCGGATCTCCTCGCGACTGGAATCCGGCCTGGTCGCAATCAGCTCCGCTGCTGCGAGCAGCATACCTGCGGTGCAAAAGCCGCACTGCAAGGCGTTGCGCGCATGAAAGGCCGCCTGCAATGCAGCGAGATCGCCACGGTCACTTGCGCCTTCAAGGGTTTCAACGGTGCAGTTTGCCGCGCCGACCGCGAGCACAAGGCAACCTCGCACCATCTGCCCGTTCAGACGGACAGTGCATGCCCCGCATACCCCGTGCTCACAACCCACGCGAGCCCCTTTGATCTGCAATTCATCCCGCAGGAAATCAATCAGGTGCATCCGGGGTTCGACTGTCGTCGTCACGCTCTTGCCGTTGACAACCAGCCGGATAGATTGACGTTCAGCCATGTTCAGGCACCTCCAGCGTCTGAGCCAGTTTAGACAGCAATCTCTCGAGGGTAACCCGCGCAAGATGGAGCTTGGTTTCGGCCGAGTTGTAGAGATCGCCTCCGGGGCTGATATCAAGCGCCCGCGCAAAGGTTGCCGCCGTAGCACGCGTAAGCGGTGTCGTCTCTAGTTGCTGCTCGACCGCATGCGCCCGGTCTGGCTTGTTACCCGTACCGAGGAAGACAATTCGCGCATCTTTGAGAAAGCCCTCTTCGGAGACGCCACCTGTGATAGCTGCACCAACGATGGCGTAATCTCCATGACGCCGGGTCAATTCATCGAATGCGTAAATGGATTTTGGCCCCTTGAGAGGGAGATCCAACGCGACGATGATTTCGCCCGGGCGTAGCGCAGTCGTGTAGAGATCGATAAAGAACTCGTCCGCCGGGATTCCACGTTGACCTTCGACGCCTTGCGCAATCACGACTCCCTTCATTGCAACCAGAATACATGGCCACTCCGCAGCCGGATCCGCGAATGCTATCGATCCGCCGAATGTGCCTAGATTGCGAATGGCACGGTGTGCGACCAACGGCGCAACCTCCGAGAGCAAGGGGGCATGCTCGCGCACCACAGTCGAATCTTCAATCTCCGCATGCGTCACCATTGCGCCGATACGCAAGACATCGCCAACGACTGACAGTTGCTTCAGGGCTGACAGGCCTCCGATGTCCACCAGAATTTGAGGCTCGGATAGCCGCATGTTCATGGTTGCAAGCAGCGTCTGACCGCCCGCCAAAATTCTCGCCTCATCGCCATACTCGTCCAGTAGTGCAAACACCTCTTCAAGTGACCGGGCTCGCACATAGTCAAATTCAGGAGCTTTCATGGGCATCCCTTCTCAGAACGAATGTTTGAGCAACAGGGTGACTGCCACTCCAAGCGTGAACCAGCCGACGCGGTAGAGTTCTGGCATAAGGCCGCCACTCCATGCGCCGCGACCCACCGACGTATCGCGCACAGATGGCTTCTCAGGAGCGGACCTTGGCAGATCGGCAATATCTGCGATTTTCGTAGTCGGCGCCGGCTCGCGTGCGTTCTCGCGCGGAAGCGGGCCTCCTGTCAAATAGCGATCTAGCGATCCAAAGAATTCATCGGCCATTTTCTTGGCGGATGAGTCGATGAGCCGTCCGCCAATCTGCCCAAGCTTGCCCCCCACGGATGCTTCAACAGAATAAGTGAGTTTGGTCGCCGTGCCCTCGTCGGACAATTCAACCCGCGAGGACCCTTTTGCGAATCCGGCAGCCCCGCCGGCACCCTCGAAGGTGAGCGTACATCGCTCTGCGGAAGTGACGTCTGACATGAACATCTTCCCGGTAAATCGGGCACGCACCGGTCCCAGTTTCACCGCGACCCGTACCCGCGTCTCTTCAGCGGATACTTTTTCGATGTCCTCGCACCCTGGAATGCATTCGTAAAGCGCCCGGGGGTCATTTAATGCGTCCCAAACCGCTTGTCGCGGTGCTGCGACAATCTGCTGCCCAGATAGCTCCATGGACCTGTCTCCTTTCGATAGCGAACCCGTTTCGACCGGGTCGGCACTGGCCTGTACTCCATGCGGCATCAGCGTAACACAAATTACCGACTGGTAACTAGCAGCCCGCAAGAGGGCATTTGGTGTGCGTGAGAGAACCGTCCCGCAAGGTCTTCAGGCTATTTACCGAACGGTCCCTCGAAGGTAACCTAGTGTGATGACCAAACCGATCGAGAAACCGGCTTCCGCTGCGCGCACTGCTCGCATCCCGTCAACGGCCGCTGCGCCACTACGGCGGCGACGCCTTGCGCCCGAGGACCGCGAACGTGAAATTATCGAGGGCGCCGTGAGCTTCTTCGCCGAAGTGGGATTCGACGGAGGGCTACGGGAACTCGCGCAGCGACTAGGCATCACGCACCAGAACCTCTTCCGGTACTTTCCAACCAAGGAGGCGCTGATTGACCGCGTGTACGAGGAGGTTTATCTCAGCCGTTGGCAGCCCGAATGGGAGCGCCTGCTGCGTCAGCCGAAGCGACCACTGGAAGCGCGCCTGACGGATTTCTACAAAGCCTATCTCCACGCCATCTTCCGCTACGACTGGGTAAGGATTTTCGTATTTGCCGGCCTAAAGGGCGTCGGCATCAGTCAGCGCTATCTCACGCTAATTCAGGCAAAGGTCATTGCACCCTTGGCCATCGAGTTGCGGATATTGGCAGAGGGCCCCACGGCGCGAAAAACCCCTCCTTCTGCGGAAGAGATGGAAGTGGCTTGGGGCCTGCACGGTGAACTGTTCTATCTGGCCGTGCGTCGCTGGGTGTACGACATGCCAGTTCCGGATGACCTCGATGGAATCATCGAGGCTGCGATTACGCGTTTTATGGAGGGCGCTCCCGCGGCTATGCGCAGCATTTCCAAGCAGCGCTCCAGCGTAAAGATCCGCACGCACGGGAAGTCAATGTAAATTAGCTATCCTTAATTACCATTCGTTCGACCACTCGTCGATCGACAGGTTGACAATACCTACTCAGGCACACGTGACCGGATGCTCGTCTCTCCCGTATCAAGACTATCGGCCCAAGCCAGTGCATTTTCCATTGCTACCTGGTGATCCGTTGCTGAAGGTGGTGGCGAGCGCCTCGTTAAGCTGATCGGGGAAAAGCACGCACCGGCGATTGCGGTCAACTCGCCCCTCAGGGACGCACCAGTTTCGCCAGGACGGACTTCAAGCGCTGCTGCAAGAAATCCGGATCCACCGCGATCAGGTAATTCCCCGCTCCGAAAATTCGACGCACATACGAGTCGGCCTGCGCGTCCAAAGCCATGCAGAAGCAGCGGATTCCAGCCCGCCTCGCATGCTGGACCGCGACCCTGGCGTCTTCGACCAGATAGGCGTCGCGTGTCACGTCGATGTCTGCCGGTGCGCCGTCCGTCACCATCAGAATGGCGCGGAGGTCATTCGGCTGGTCCTCGATCAGCGCAGTCGCATGGCGCACTGCCGCGCCGAAGCGGGTTGACCCGGCGGCCGTTGCACCGGCGAGGCGTTGGCGCGAAGCGTCGCAAAACGGCATATCGAAATCCAGATAGCGTTCATAGTGCACGTGTTTGCGTGTGTTTGACGCAAAACCGTGAACGGCAGTCCGGTGGCCGCCTTGCCGGGCCAGCGCGACCGCGTGCAGGGCAAGGGCTTTCTCGGTTTCCAGCACGCTGACCGAATGCGAACCCAACCGGCTCGCACTCGATGCGGACACGTCCAGCAGTAACAATACCGACGCTTCGCGCACACGTCTTCCGGGATTCTCGAATACACGCTCATCGATATTGCCGCCTTGTCGCCGGCTTGAAATCGCATCGACCAATGCATCCAGATCGAAGCGTTCCCCCTGTGGCTGGCGCTTTAACCGCACCGAACGGTCGAGTTCGCCTCCGCCCGCGAGGCTGCGCAAGCGCGCCCTGCGCATTTGCGTCGTCGTTGCGCCGGGCTCCCTCCCGAACTTTTCGTACAGCGTGCACCAGTTGTCTCGTAACGTTTCGATCCGCTCGTCCCATTCCGGGTAGTTCACGCTGCGCTGCGCCCCCCAGGTCAACTCCTCGGCGGGCGACGCATCCAGCGGACTCACCGCACTACTCCCGCTGGCCGCATCGGCCGATACGCCGTCAGGCAGGAATTGCAACGTGACGGGTTGCTCTAGCGCGGCATGATCGGATGCCGCCTGCTCACCGTAGTCCCACAAATAACTATGGTCATCGCGGTACGCCGGAGCGGCGGCGTAGCCGGGCAAGTCGAACTGCACGCGCATCTGCCCCAGGTCGTTAGCCAGCACGCCAGCAATGCTGTGGAACGCAGCGGCATCTTCCAGGCACGCGCGCTGCGCGTCGAACAGACGCCGACCTTTATTCACCCAGAAGTTGTCGTCGCGGTAGTGCGGATCGATTAGCGCACGACTCAGGCGCGCAAGCAATGCGCCGCAGCCGAGGCCGTCGTCCGGAGACGCAGCATGCAGGCTGCGCCAAAGCATTTCCACACCGGGATAACGGCGCGCCAGCAGCGCTTCGGCCCGCGCATCCTCGAGCAACGAGATCACGGTCAGCGCGAGCGGTTTGCGGGTCGCAGCGGGTTGAGCCGCGGGCGAGAACAACAGATGGGCAGCCGCGTGGGCGCTCGCCGCTCGCATCAGTCTGTTTCGATCCGGGCAGTCGAGGAAGGTGTACGAATCCGGTAACGCCAGCATCATGCGCGTGAGCACCGGACGCGCCGGCGGCCCGTTCAGCAAGCCTTGCCGACGGGTACCGATATCGACTGTGAGACCGCTTAGGCCGAACAGGTAAGCTTCCAATGCCGCGGGCGCGAGCTGTTTAGGACGCCCCGCAGCCTCCCAGTTCAGAATCTGCACCGACAATGCATCGCTGCATGTGAAATAGCGCAGGCGCGCGGCACGCTCGCCTGCATAGGCGCGCAGACCGGCAAGCGCCCATCCATAGAGGCCGGGAACCCCGGCCCGTGCCAGCAGGAATTCGATTCGGCCTAGCACGGGCGCCACGCAATCAGGCGCGACCTGCTCGAGTTCGCCGAGCACTTCAAGCAGCGCTACTTGCGCAGCCTCGTCGAGCATGCGGCCAAGCGCCTGCTGATAGGGCGCAGGACGCGCCGCATCGAACCCGGCAGACTGAGCCGGAATAGCGGGCGCGGAGCTTGCGCCGTCCTCACGCGCAGACGCGCCGGCGGCTTGACTGGCGAGGGTTGGCGGCATTGTCTAGCCGAAGTGTGCCTCGACAAATCCGTCGAGCGCATCGAGCATATCGGGGTCGTCCGTCAGCGGAAGGCTGAGCGCCACCCGGCAGGCCAGCCGTACGGGCTGACCGTCACCGATCAGACGCGCGGCATGAATCAGCATGCGTGTCGAAATACCTTCGTCCAGTCCTCTGCCCCGCAATGCCCGCGAGCGGGCCGCTATGCCGACCAGTCGCTCGCACAAGGCGAGCGCCGCGCCGCTTTCATGGGCGACGATCGTCGCTTCGTGATCGGCTTGCGGATAGTCGAAATCGAGCGAACAAAACCGCTGCCTCGTCGATTGCTTGAGGTTCTTTGAAATGCTTTGATAGTCGGGGTTGTATGAAACCACCAACTGGAAATCCGGATGCGCGTGGACAGTTTCGCCCTTCTTGTCGAGCGGCAGCAGGCGTCGCGTGTCGGTCAAAGGGTGAATCACGACCATCGAATCCTGGCGCATCTCCACAACTTCGTCGAGGTAGCAGATCGCGCCGTGGCGCACGGCCAGTGTTAGCGGACCGTCTTGCCAGAAGGTGCCCTCGGGGCCGAGCAGGTAGCGGCCGACCAGATCGGCCGCGGTCATGTCCTCATTGCATGCGAGCGTGATCAAAGGGCGTTTCAGGCGCCACGCCATGTGCTCGACGAAACGTGTCTTGCCGCAGCCGGTCGGGCCTTTGAGCATCAGCGGCAAGCGCAGGCGATAGGCCGATTCGTATACGGCGATTTCGCTATCGACCGGTTGATAGTACGGCTCTTCAGTCAGCAGATAAGGCGTTATGGACATGGTGAGTCGTGTTGCGTCGGGAAGCCCGCGCCAGCGGACAGTCTTGCAGACACATGGCGTACGACGACGCCATGTAGCCGGCCTTTAGCGGTGGCTGGGTTCCTGACTGGGAATGCCCTCGATCGGACACTCCGGTGTGCCCACCGTGCTGCGCGTAAACGACTCGACCGTTTTGCGGGTTCCTTCCGGGTCGTTGATCCATCGGGAATAAAAGTTATACGGACAGGCAGCGACACCTTTGACGTCGTCGCCTGAATTGATGGTTCCCGTATAGCCGCGGTGCAGCAGCTTGAACAAGTGGTTTTGCGACTGCATGTTCTTGCGCGCATCGCGAATCAGACTGACCGACAGTTCGGCGTATTGAATGCCCATCTCCTCCTCGCCGCACTCGCCAAGCGTTCGGCCGTCGAAGCCGACGATTGCCGAATGGCCGAAATAGGAATAAACGCCATCGAAGCCGGTAGCGTTGGCCACCGCAACATACACGTTGTTCATCCACGCCATGGTCTTGGCCACCATTACCTGCTGCTCTTTGGCTGGGTACATATAGCCCTGACAGCGCACAATCAGTTCCGCGCCCTGCATCGCGCAGTCGCGCCAGATCTCCGGGAAATTGCCGTCGTCGCAGATGATCAGGCTGATCTTCATGCCCTTGGGACCGTCTGAAACATACGTGCAATCGCCCGGATACCAGCCTTCGATCGGCACCCACGGCATGATCTTGCGATATTTCTGCACGATCTCGCCCTGGTTGTTCATCAGGATCAGCGTGTTGTAGGGTGCCTTGTTCGGGTGTTCTTCGTGGCGCTCGCCCGTCAGCGAAAAAATGCCCCATACGTTGGCTTTGCGACAGGCTGCGGCGAAGATCTCGGTTTCTTCGCCGGGAATGGTCGACGCCGTTTCGTACATTTCCTTGGCGTCGTACATGATGCCGTGAGTCGAATACTCAGGAAATACCACAAGATCCATGCCGGGCAGACCGCGCTTCATGCCGTCCAGCATCTCGCCGATCTTGCGCGCATTGTCGAGAACCTCTGCCTTCGTGTGCAGGCTGGGCATCTTGTAGTTGACTACCGCTACGCCCAAACAATCGTTGCTGCTCGATATATCGCCGTGTCGCATCCTCATCTCCCGGGCAAGCTCGCCCATCACTTCTGTTCATGTACCAATCGATCACGTGCCGGCCGTGGCCGGCACCCTGGAAACACCAGGCCCGCGGCAGATAAACTGCGTGCGGGCTTCGCCCTGAAAATGTGCCGCCATGCCCTTAGCCGCACAGGCTGCAATTGCCGCCTTTGCAGACATGCAGGACGCTCGAGCGTCCCGCGCTAGCGCGCGTTCCGGGGCCTGTCACACCCGCTCCGGTCAACTGTTCGGCCCGGCTGCGCGGCCTCCATTGTTCGGTGACGCTGACCTGCACATTGCGGGCGGTAATCATCGTTTCCGGCTTGACGCTTTGCTCGCAGTAGGGACACTCGACGGGATCGTCGCGCCTGGATACGGCGAGCAGTTTTTCGAAGATGCCCTCACATGAGGGACAACGCATATCGTAAAGAGGCATGGCAAGTATCCCGATTCGATCGTCAAAAAGGCCGGCGCGCAATGCGCCGGGTCCGTCGAACTCCCCGTTAGTTCCCGTGGCCCCAGAAGGCGCGATCGTTCAGCATCCCCGTCGGAGTGATGTCCTTCTCAAAGATGGCGAGAGGCAACGACACGGTGGCCGAGCAATTCGGAATATCGACAATGCCGCCGATGCGCCCTTCGACCGGCGCCGCGGTGAGCAGCATGTATGCCTGCGGTCCGGTAAAGCCGTGGTGCGTCAGATAGTCGATTGCCTTCAGGCAAGCCTGGCGGTAAGCGACCGTCGCATCCATGTAGTAGTTCTTGCCGTTCTCGACGCTGATGCCTTCAAAGGTCAGCCATCGGTCATAGTGCGGCTTGACCGGGCTAGGCATGAAGACCGGCGCGCTCAGGTTGTACTTGGCCATGCCGCCTTTGATCAGGTCGAAGCCGACGTGGGTCGCGCCGTCCATTTCAATCGCGCCGCAAAAGCTGATCTCGCCGTCGCCCTGGGAAAAATGCAGGTCGCCCATCGAGAATCCCGCGCCTTTGACGTAAACCGGGAAGAAAATCCGGGTTCCGCTGGAGAGGTCCTTGATGTCGGTGTTGCCACCATGTTCACGCGGCGGAACAGTGCGCGCCGCCTCTTTCGCCATCCGCTCGAACGCGGCTCCGCTCACGCCGCGCAGCACGGCGGTAGACGGTTCGGGCGGTTTGGCAAGACCTAACGCCGCCAGCGGCGCTTCGCGGCGATTCCATTCGGCCAGCAATTCGGCGGACGGCAGACAGCCCATCAGGCCAGGGTGCGTCAACCCGGCGATGCGTACACCCGGAATATGGCGCGAGGTCGCGTACAAACCCTTCAGGTCCCAAATCGCCTTGGCCGGATCGGGAAAATAGTCGCCCAGAAAGCCGCCGCCGTTGCTCTTCGCGAATACGCCGGAGAACCCTACCGGCGTGATCGGTTTGATATCGAGCAGATCGACAACCAGCAAGTCGCCGGGCTCCGCCCCTTCGATATGGAACGGACCGGTCAGCGGGTGCGCACGGGTAAGGTCGATGTCGCGCACGTCGTCGGTGCCGTCATCGTCCTTGATTTGCGCATCGAGAAAATCGAGCGACTCGATGATGATTTCTTCACCGGGCTTAACCGTCGACAGAAACGGAATATCCGGGTGCCAGCGGTTATGGCCGAGTTCGGCTTGCTCGGCAAGCGGCACGCCAGGTTTGATGGTGAAATGTTGCATCTATTATCTCCGTGGTATCACATTGCTATTGCCCTGCGGCTTACAGTTCCGACTCAAGCGGCCGGATAAACACATGCGGCGCAGCCGGCCTGATAGCCGCCATTGACGGTGTCGTCCTTGATCTGCGTGCAAACCTTGGCAGTCCATTCGGCTTTTTCCAGCACCGTGCCGTCAGGCAACGTGCCGCCGCGGGCGTCGACGCGCAGCAGGCAAACCGGGCAGGTCTGCACCGACGCAGCGGTGCGGCCTTTATGCCCGTCGGTAAAGCCGGCATGGCCGAAGCGGTTGTAGTACAGGTAGCCAATCATCTTGCTCACTCCTTTCCAATAAGCAGCGCGCGCCAGGATTTCGCGTTGCAGCGCCTAATTTCGGATATCAAACTGACAGGTAACTGCTGATCTTCGCGATATCGACTTCGTCGCGCCGGTTCTCATGGACGAAGCGGCCTTTCTCGATCACCAGCAAACGGTCCGCAATGTCCATCGTGAAACTGAGCACCTGCTCGGACACGATGATGGTGAGTTGCTTGAGCGTGCGGATCTCCTTGAGGGAGCGTGCAATGTCCTTGATGATGGAAGGCTGGATTCCTTCAGTAGGCTCATCGAGCAACAGTACCTTCGGATTGGTAACAAGCGCGCGCGCAATGGCAAGCTGTTGCTGTTGCCCGCCCGACAAATTGCCGCCGCGGCGGTCACGCATGTCGTAGAGAACCGGAAACAGATCGAATACCTCCGCTGGCACCTTGCCGCGCGCCGAGTTCGGCAGACCGGCCTTGATGTTTTCGAGCACGGTGAGGGTCGAAAAAATCATTCTGCCTTGCGGCACATAGGCGATCCCATGCGCGACCCGCTCGAACGGTTGCAGTTTTGCGACGTCGACACCGGCCACTTCAACCTTTCCCGCCCGGCACGGCAGGATCCCCATCAACGATTTGAAAAAGGTGGTCTTACCCATGCCGTTGCGCCCCATCACGGCGACGATTTCGCCGGCGGCGGCGCTCAGGTCGAGCTGATGGATCACTTCGCTCTGACCGTAGCCCGAGACCAGTCCGCTAACGTTGAACATAAGCTGTTCCTTTTGATAGGCAAAGTTGCCGTTCTGGCGCTACAGGATCGAGCTTTAATGCCCGAGATACACTTCGATGACTTTCGGGTTGGACTGCACCGCTTCCATGCTGCCTTCGGCCAGCACCTTTCCCTGATGCAGCACAGTGACGCGGTGCGCGATGTTCTTGACGAACTCCATGTCGTGCTCGATCACCACCACCGAACGATTTTTTGCCACTCGCGCCAGCAGTTCTGCGGTCTTTTCACGTTCGGACACGCTCATGCCCGCAACCGGTTCGTCCAGCAGCATCAGTTCGGGATCCTGCATAAGCAGCATGCCGATTTCGAGCCACTGTTTCTGGCCGTGGCTAAGCAACTCGGCGGTTTGGTCCAGCATCTCGGTAAGGAACACTTCCTCCGCGATCTGGCGCACGCGTTCGTCGACGTCGGCCGTGCGCCGGAAAGCGATGGCACCGAACACGCTGCGTCCCCGGGGAAAGGACACTTCGAGGTTTTCGTACGTCGTGAGATTTTCGTAGATCGAAGGCGTCTGGAACTTGCGGCCTATCCCGGCGCGCACGATCATGTGCTCGCTCATCTTCGTCAACTCCAGGCCTTTGAATTTGATGCTGCCGCCGGTGGCGCGCGTCTTGCCGCTGATCAGGTCGAGCACGGTGGTCTTGCCCGCGCCGTTCGGTCCGATCACGACGCGCACTTCATTGCGGTCCACATAGAGGTTCAGGCCGTCCACAGCCTTGAAACCATCGAATGAAACCGTCAGATCCTCGACCGATAAAACGAAATCTTTTTGAGCCATGATGTTCCCTGTATTTGCCGGTAGACGAGCGTCAGGCCTTGGGATCGGAAGCGGAAGTCGCGACCAGCGCCCGACGTCGCAGAAATCCAGCGACCGGTAGACGCGCCAGCAACTTTTTGCCGTGACTTTCATAAAGACCTGCCAGTCCATTGGGGAAGAACATCACCACGCCAATGAAGAGCGCGCCCATCAGGAACAGCCAGACCTGCGGAAACGACTCCGAAAAATACGACTCGCCGTAGTTCACCAGCAAGGCGCCGTAAACCGCCCCGAACAGGGACATACGCCCGCCCACTGCGCAGAAGATCACCATTTCGATCGACGGCACAATGCCCACGAAGGATGGCGACATGAAACCCACCTGCAAAGTGAACATCGCGCCGCCGATGGCCGAGAACACGGCCGCGACGCAGAACACAAATATCTTCAGGGCGGCTACGTCGTAGCCCGAGAAACGTACGCGTTCCTCCTTGTCGCGCATCGCCACAAGCAGCTTGCCAAGCTTGCTCGAAAGCAGGAACTTGCCAAAGGCGATGCACAGGAACAGCAGGCCGGCATTGACGAAGTAAAGGATGTAGTGCGCCGACGTGCTGCGGATGTCCCAGCCGAGCATCGTGCGTAAATCGGTAATGCCGTTTACGCCGCCGGTCAGCCCCTGCTGCCCGATGATCAGGATCGACAGAATGGCGGCAATCGCCTGGGTCACGATGGCGAAATACACGTCGCCGACGCGCCGCTTGAACATGGCAAGACCGATGACGAAGGCGAGCAGGGCCGGCACCACCAGCACCGCCGCCACAGCGAACCACATGTGCCTGAAGGGCTCCCACATCAGCGGCAGGTGAGTGATCTGGTTCCAGTCCATGAAGTCTGGAATGCCCGGCGTCGACTGGATCTTGGTGCTGATCGGGTCGGATGCTTCCAGCTTGAGAAACATCGCCATGCAATAGCCGCCCAGACCGAAAAACACGCCCTGCCCCAGGCTAAGAATGCCGCCGTAACCCCAGCACAGCGTGAGTCCGATCGCCACGAACCCGTAAGTCAGGTATTTGCCCACCAGGTTAAGCCGGAAGATGTCCAGCGTCAGTGGCAATAGCACCAGTATCAGAAGGCCCAACCAGATGAACCCCATCAAACCGGAGCGTCCGCCCAGCCACTTTAGAGATCCCGAATTCATTGCGTTCTCCTGCGATCAAACAATTAGCGCCGCACTTTGGTTGCGAACAGGCCTTGCGGACGTAGCATCAGAATGACGATCACGGCTGACAGGGTCAGCACTTTCGCCATCGAGCCGGACAGAAAGAACTCCGTTGTCGACTGGGTCTGAGCGATCGAGAACGCGGAGGCAATCGTGCCGAACAGGCTTTGCGCGCCGCCGAATACCACGGTCAGGAAGGTGTCGACGATATAAAGCGAGCCGCTTGTCGGGCCGGTCGAGCCGATGGTTGTAAACGCCGCGCCCGCTATGCCGGCAATCCCGCATCCAAGCGCAAAGGTCAGGCGGTCGACTTTGCCGGTGTTGATCCCGATTGCGCCCGCCATGACCCGGTTCTGGGTCGTGGCCCGCACTTTCACGCCCCACTGCGACTTGTACAAAAACAGCAGCAGAACCGCCGTGAGCACAATGGTGACGACCATCACCATCAGGCCGTTGATCGGAATATCGAGACCCTGATAGGGCGAGAGCGAACCCATCAGCCACTGCGGAAGATCCGGACTGACTTCTTCGGAGCCGAACACCGAGCGGAAGGTTTGCTGCATCGCAAGCGACAGACCCCACGTCGCCAGCAGCGTGTCAAGAGGACGCCGGTAGAGATGGCGAATCAGCAGCCATTCGACCAGGTAGCCGAATGCAAAAGCAACCGCAAACGCCACCATAACGGCAACGAAGAAATAGACCGGTTGCAGTGCCGGCGCATATTTATGGGTCAAGACCGACAACACGTAAGTGGTGTAGGCGCCAATCGTCAGAAACTCGCCGTGCGCCATATTGATCACGCCCATCTGGCCAAAAATGATGGCGAGACCCAGCGCCATCAGCAGCAAGACGCTGAAGACCGAGAGGCCGTTGAAGCCCTGCATAGCGACGATCGCGCCGAACTGCGAGAACCAAGCCATGGTTAATCCCCTGCGCGGCCCGCGTTAGAGCAGGCTGCCTTGAACATCGAAAAATGCGGTAGCTACCTACGATTTCCCACAGGCGGCCGCAATGGCGGCCGCCTGTGCGACTCTCACGGTTTTTACTGATAGCCCTTCGGAAACGGATTCGGCTCAATCAAGTCCGATTTGTAGACCACCTTGAATTGACCATCGCGTTGACCCTGGCCGATCAACGTGTTGCTCCAGAGGTGGTGATTCTGGTGAACCTTGACGTAGCCTTCCGGCGCGTCCTTGAACTCCAGACCCGGCGAAGCCGCCACCACCTTGTCGACGTCGAAGCTGCCGGCTTTCTCGCAGGCCATCTTCCACAACCACGGGCCAAGGTACGCGGCCTGTGTCACGTCGCCGATCACTGCGTCATTGCCGTATTTGGCCTTGAATGCCGCCACGAATTTCTTGTTGGCGGGGTTGTCCAGGCTCTGGAAATACTTCATGCACGAGTAGAAGCCCTGGAAGTTCTCGCCGCCGATCCCCAGCAACTCATCCTCGGTCACCGAGATCGTCAGCAACAGTTGCTTGTCGCCTGTCACGCCGGCGGCCTTCAGCTGTTTATAGAACGCGACGTTGCTGCCGCCCACCACGTCCGCGAAGATCACATCCGGCTTCTTGAACTTCATCTTGTTGATGAGCGAACCGAACTCGGTGTTGCCAAGCGGGTAGTAGTCTTCGCCCACCACTTCGCCGTGGAGCACGTTTTCAATGTGTTTTCGGGCGATCTTGTTGGAGGTGCGCGGCCAGATGTAGTCGGAGCCGACCAGATAGAAGGTCTTCGCCTTCTTCTCCTTGGCGAACCAACTCAGACTGGCCAGTACTTGCTGGGTTGCTTCCTGGCCGGTATAGAAAACATTCTTCGACTGTTCCAGGCCTTCATAGAAGGTCGGGTAGTAGAGCAGGCCATTGTCTTTTTCGAACACCGGCAACACGGCTTTGCGCGACGCGGATGTCCAGCAGCCGAACACCGTGGCGACCTTGTCGCTTTCGAGCAGCTTGGTTGCCTTTTCCGCAAAGGTCGGCCAGTCGCTGGCGCCGTCTTCCTGGATCACCTTGATCTGGCGGCCGAGGATGCCGCCCATCGCGTTGATCTGGTCGATCGCGAGGCGTTCGGCACGGATCGATCCGGTTTCGCTGATCGCCATCGTGCCGGTTGATGAGTGCAACTGACCAACCGTCACCGTGGTATCCGTGACCGCCCTGCCCGTCGTGTTGACTTGCGAAGTCGGCGGAGCAGCGGCGAATGACGGTTTGGCCATCATCGCAAACGGCAGCGAAGCCAGGCCAAGTGCAATTTTTCGGCGAGCCGGAGAGGCAGGTTCGGCAGCGTGGGCGGATGACTCGTCAGCGTGGTCGCCGCCGTTGTCGTCGAAGCGTGGTGTCATGTTCAAAGTCCCTTTCTGCGTAGTTTTCAGGTCTGGCCGGCGAGCCGGGTGTGACGCGAAGTGCACGCGCCAGCCTGCATGGCGCCGACACGGTGGCTTGTTTGTCGTTGAACGGCGGGTGCAGAATAGGTATCCGAATTCCGCATCGATATACGTCATTTGACTTACCAACGCGCGGCGCCAACGCACGAGCGCCGCAATGCACTGGCACGAGCGGGTTTGCGGCACCTGCAATCGCGTCGCGGCGTGGAGAGTGGACGGTCCTACGTCAAATGACGTATCGGCCGGCTCGGCGGTCGGCGCTATGCTCGACGCGCATGAGGGGAAGTTGGCACGTGAAATTGGCGTGTGAAGAAGCGACCGTTAGCAGTGAGCAGCGGCGCAGACATATCGGTGAAAAAACGCCATCGCACTGTCCCGGTGCGGCAATGTCACATTAGGGGCGCGCCGCGCGCCGCCCTGCACCTGCGCAGCGCATATCCAGCGCCGCGGGCTTCTGCACGCTCTTGCTGGCTTCAAACGGACCGTGGGCACGTGGCATGCTGCTTGCATCTGTTGGGCGCTTCGTTCCTTCCACAGCCCGATTCCGACTAATTTTGGTGAACCACTCCCCCGAATCAGCGCTGCCACACGCGATACCCCTCCAGCGCATCATCAAGGTACGGCGCGACTACAACACCTGGGTCGCCGACGAAACCATCGAAGACTACGCGCTGCGTTTCACACCACGCACATTTCGCAAATGGTCCGAGTTCCGGGTGGCCAATACCGCGTTCGGCGCGATTTCGTTCCTCGCCCTGGAAGCAATTGGCGGATCGGTTACCGTCAGTTACGGCTTCACCAATGCGCTCTGGGCGATCCTGTTTGTCGGTGTGATCATCTTTCTGGCAAGCCTTCCGATCAGCTACTACGCCGCGAAATTCGGCGTCGATATGGATCTGCTAACGCGGGGCGCCGGGTTCGGTTATCTCGGCTCCACGATCACATCGCTGATCTATGCGTCCTTTACTTTCATTTTCTTCGCGCTGGAAGCCGCCATCATGGCGCTCGCGCTGCAGCTGTACTTCAAGATCCCCGTCTCTCTAAGCTATTTGATCTGCGCGGTGCTCGTCATCCCGCTCGTCACGCACGGCATTACATTGATCAGCCGCTTGCAGGCATTCACCCAGCCGCTCTGGCTCGTGTTGCTGCTGCTACCCTATGCGGCCGTGATCTGGAAAGAACCGGGTCTGCTGCGTGAACTGCCGAGCTTTCTCGGCAACGCCGGCAGCGACGGCCACTTCGACCTGCTGATGTTCGGCGCCGCCACCACCGTGCTCATTTCCATGATTGCGCAGGTCGGAGAACAGGTCGACTTTCTTCGCTTTCTGCCCGAGCGGACCGCACTCAACAAGCGCCGCTGGACGCTGTGCATGCTGAGTGCCGGCCCAGGCTGGATCATTCTTGGTGTGGCCAAGCTGCTAGGCGGCTCTTTCCTCGCCTTCCTCGCAATACAGCATGAGGTGCTGCCCGACCGCGCGGTCGAACCAACCCAGATGTACCTCGTCGCGTACAAATATGTGTTCGGTTCGCCTGAAACGGCGCTACTGGTCACTACCTTCTTCATTATCCTGTCGCAACTCAAGATCAATGTGACCAACGCCTATGCGGGTTCGCTTGCGTGGTCCAACTTCTTCGCGCGGCTGACCCATAGTCATCCGGGCCGCGTGGTGTGGCTCGTGTTCAATGTGCTGATCGCGTTCATGCTGATGGAGCTTGGGGTTTTCCGCGCACTGGAACAGGTCCTCGGGCTTTATTCGAATATCGCGATCAGTTGGGTCGGCGCGGTGGTGGCGGATCTGGTGATCAACAAGCCGCTTGGCCTGAGCCCCGAGGGCATCGAGTTCAGGCGCGCTCATCTGTACGCAATCAATCCGGTAGGGGTTGGCGCGACGCTGATTGCTTCATCGCTGTCGGTGCTGGCGTTTACACATGTGCTGGGGGAGACCGCCCACGCGTTTTCTGCGCTCATTGCGCTCGCAACCGCCCTGATTGCCGCGCCGGCGATCGCCTGGGCGACCGGCGGCAAATACTACATCGCGCGTCAGCCGGCCGCGTTGGCCGGGGTTCCGCTGGGCAAGGGCTATCAGTCGATTCATTGCTGCATTTGCGACAAGGAGTATGAAACCGAAGACATGGCGCACTGCCCGGCCTATGAAGGACCGATCTGCTCTCTTTGCTGCACGCTTGATGCGCGCTGTCATGACATGTGCAAACCGGGCGCACGCCTATCTGAGCAAACCAATGCGGTGATACGCTGGCTTTTGCCCAAGGCGCTGTCGACCCGTTTCAATACGCGCATCGGCCAGTACCTGCTGCTGTTCGTGCTGGTGACCATGATTCTGGCCGCCATTCTCAGCCTGATCTATACGCAGGAGTCGGTGCTTGTCAACGAACTCTCGCCGGCCGTCGACGTGCTACTGCGTGCGGCATTCCTGAAACTGTTTGCTGTGCTGGCGCTCGCGGGCGGGATTGGCTGCTGGTGGAGTGTGCTGACGGCCGAAAGCCGACGGGTTGCGCAAGAGGAATCGAACCGGCAGACTCATTTGCTGCTCGAGGAAATCGATGCCCACCAGCGCACCGATGCCCAGTTGCAAAGTGCAAAGCAGGCAGCCGAAAGAGCCAATTTAGCGAAGAGCCGCTATGTCACCGGCATCAGCCACGAATTGCGCACGCCGCTCAACAGCATTCTCGGCTATGCGCAGATGCTCGAACAGGATACGTCCATTCCTCCGCACCGCCATCTCGCACTGGCGGTGATCCGCCGCAGCGGGGAGCATCTCGTTTCGTTGATCGACGGCCTGCTCGATATCGCCAAGATAGAGACCGGCAAGATGACGCTCGAATTCGAGGAAGTGCGCTTTCCCGAATTCGTCGCGCAGTTAGCCGATATGGTGAGCTTGCAGGCGCGCGCCAAGGGCATCACCTTCCATTACGAGGCGCCGCCCAATTTGCCCTGCGCCGTGCGTGCCGATAAAAAGTGCGTGGGCCAGGTCCTCATCAATATCCTGGGCAACGCGGTGAAGTTCACCGATCGCGGCGACGTCACGCTGCGCTTGCAATACCGCCGGGAGATGGCCGTCTTCGAAATCATCGATTCCGGCGTGGGCATTGATGCGGATGACCTGGCTCGCATCTTCCTGCCGTTCGAGCGCGGCGCCAATGTCCCTGGTGGCTCGGAAAGCGGCACGGGGCTGGGCCTGACCATCGCCAAGATGCTCACGGACGTGATGGGAGGCATCCTGACCGTCACGAGCGAGACCGGCCGCGGCAGCACATTTCGCGTCCAGCTGTTCTTGCCGGAAGTGCGCGACCCAAAGCCGGTTCCGGCTGTTCCCAAACTGCCGATCGGCGGCTATGCCGGTCCGACTCGCCGTGTGCTGGTGGTAGATAACGAACGGGTGGACCGCGAGTTACACGTCAAGCTGCTTGAACCGCTGGGCTTCGAGGTTCAGGAAGTCGCTTCCGGAATCGAGGCGCTGCGTGCCGTCTCTTCGTTCACACCCGACTTGATCCTGCTCGATATCGGCATGCCGCACCTGGACGGCTGGGAAACCGCGCGCTTGCTCCGCGCGAATCTGTTGAGCAATGCGCCGATTATCGTGGTCTCGGCCAATGCATTCGACAAGGGCCGGAAAAACGCAGCGGGCATTCGCAACGAGGATTTCCTCGTCAAGCCTGTCAATGTTGTCGAATTGCTGGAATTGATCCGCGAGCGCCTGAATCTGCAGTGGGTTCCGGCAACGCCAGCTGTTGCGGCGCAGATAGCGCCAGCAGACCCGCCCCCCAACGCGGCACGCGCGATTCCGTCAATCGAGGTCGCGTTACCCGACCCGGAACTGTTGCGCAGCCTGCACGAGGTCGGCAGCCTCGGGTACGTGCGCGGCATCCTTGACAAGCTCAGCGAGATTGAACAGCTGGACCCGTCTTATGGAGTTTTCACGGGCATCTTGCGCACGCACGTCGAGCGCTTCGACCTTCCTGAATATTTGCGATACCTTGACCGAACCATGCAGGCGAACCCCGATGCTACGTCCTGATCCGCTTCGCGATGTCGTCCTGATTGTTGACGACGCCCCCGAAAACCTCTCTATCCTGCATACCCTGCTAGACAAATCGGGCTACACGGTGCTGGTCGCGACCGACGGCGCGGGGGCATTGGACCGCGCCCGCCGCTTGCCACCGGATCTGATCCTGCTTGATGCGGTGATGCCCGGCATAGATGGTTTTGAGACCTGCCGACAGCTCAAGGAAGATCTCCAGACCCGAACGATTCCGGTGGTGTTCATGACCGGTCTGACGGAGACCGAGCATATTCTGCAGGGTTTCCAGGCCGGCGGGGTCGATTACATCACCAAGCCGATTCGTCCGGCCGAAGTCATGGTGCGCATCGCTTCGCACCTGCGCAATTCGCGCCTGGTCGTGCAGACCCGCGCGGCGATGGATGCTGCCGGCCAGGCTGTGGTCGCCGTGGACCCTGGCGGCGAAGTGCTGTGGATGACGCCGCTTGCCCTGTCGCGGCTGCGCAGCTCGCTCGATGCAAACGGTCGCCTGCCGGCCGCGTTGCGCAGTTGGCTTCATGACGCGCTCGAGGCTCCCGAGGTCAGGCCGTTCGAGTTGCTGGCCGCGACCGAACAACTGATCGTCAGCCGGCTGCGTCGCGGCGCGCAGGGCGAGGAACTGCTGCTGATCCAGTGCAAGGCCGGTTCGCCCGGACCTGCCGCGTTGATGCAGGCGTTCCGGCTCACTCCTCGCGAAGCCGATGTGCTGTATTGGGTCGCGCTGGGCAAGACCAATCGCGATATCGCCGATATCCTCGGCATGAGCCCGCGCACCGCCAACAAGCACCTGGAACACGTCTTCGAAAAGCTGGGTGTGGAAACCCGTACCTCGGCCGCACGCATGGCTTTGAATGTGGTGACCCGGCACACCACGCAGTGAGGCGCGTCGGCCACCATCGCGCTCACGGAAGCACAACGCTCAATCGAACTTCGCTTCCACCCGACCTCGATTTGGGATGATGCGCTCGATCACCATAACTGCCATAGGCGATACCAAAGCAATGTAAATATTGTCGATTCCGTAGGGATCCCCCAACATGTACCAGACCGTGGTCGATACCCCTGCGGTACACAGTCCCCACGTCGCTCCGCGGTTGCTGCCGAAGAACGGCAGATAAAATGCGATCACAGCGACAACCGAAATCGACAATCGTAGCGCCCGGGTGAAAAATGACAAATGCAATACCTCCGGGAAGAAAACGACAAAGATCAGGGGCACAAAGCCGATCGGGATAGACAGCAGCCGCGACATTCTGAACTCCACTTCCGGCGTGGGATGTCGTGCGGGAACATAGAAGTCGCGCACGATCAAGGAGGAGATCGCCAGTCCCACGCTACTCACTCCTACGAAAACGGACGCTGCCAGGGAGGTCGTGACGATCCCGGCCAGCACCGGGCTCATATGGGCCAAAAATATCGGGAATGCATACAGACTGCCTAGTCCCGGGAAAAGAAATCTGGCGGCAACCCCTATCAGGCCCAGCGCGATGCTGATAGGCACGCAAAGGATTGCCGCCATATAGGCTGAGCGCCTGACACTTTCTGGTCGCTTCAGTGACGCCACCGCCTGAATGATGTACTGCGTCGAGAATATCGCGCCCACGTTGGCAATGGTCCACGCCCCGATCGTCGCCACGCCAATCTTCCCGTCCCACGTGAAATAGTCATGGGGCATCTGCGTGAGCATCGGTTTCACCCCATGAGTCATGCTCAGCGCCACTGCAAGAACGATGAAAACGCCAACGTATTTTATTGTCGTATGCATGACAGACACATACGCCATACTTTTCATGCCGCCTATCGCGCAATAGAAGGTGCTCACTATGGCAACGATCACCTCAGCCACGGGAAGCGAGATGTGCAACACGCCTGAGATAGCTGCGGCCCCGCTGACGTAGTAGCCGACGTTCACCAGCAGGAGCGCATAAATCATGATCAGCGAGACGGTCACCTGCGTGGAGCGCCCATATTTACTGGCGATCGCTCCCGAAATCGTAATCTCACCCGAGCTGTAAAGCTTCCTCGCGAGGAACACGCCGAACAGCGGGAAACCAATGGCGGCGCTCAGTACTGCCCAGGACGCAGCAAGGCCTGATTCAAAAGCGGACTGCGCTGTCCCGATGGTCGATTTTGCGCCGACAAACTCCGACATCATCAGAACTCCAACCACGATCGCCGGCATGGACCGTGCCGCAACCATAAAGTCTCCCGCGTTTTTGCTTCTCAGGCGCACCGTTAAAAATAGTGTTCCAGTCACATATATTATAAGTACTCCTACTATTATAGATGTGCCGGCCATGTCAAATTGACGCATGATTGTCTCCTGCATATCAGTATGGCGACGTTATCTTGGCTTCTCGAGGCTTTCCTTCGTCAACCCGACCGATGCCAGAATCTCCGCAGTGTGCTCACCCAGCATTGGTGGCGGACGAAGGTAATCAATCCCTGTCCGGGAGAACTTGATAGGATTTGCGATCTGCGGTACGGAAACGCCCGTCCCATGCTCCATCGAAAACACCATGCCGCGACTAACGACATGGGGGTCCGCGAGGGCTTGCGCGACAGTGTTGATCGGCCCCGCCGGCACGCCTGCTTCTTCAAGCGCCACCAGCCACTCATCCCGGTCTTTTGTACGAAGGCGTTGTTCGATCTGCTCTACCAGGCTATCGCGATTGGCGAGCCTGGCGCTATTGGTTGCGAACCGAGAGTCGACACCAACGTAGGGCATTGAAAGAATCGTGCATAGCGCCCGGAACTGCCGGTCATTACCGACAGCCACGATCAGATGGCCATCATTCGCAGAAAAAGACTGATAGGGACACAGATTCGGGTGAGCATTGCCCCAACGTTTTGCAGGTGTTCCGGAAACGAGGTAATTCAGTCCGTGATTGGCCAGCCATCCAACTTGCGTATCGAGCAAGCTCATGTCGATATGTTGCCCTTCGTTGCTGCCGTGGCGCTCGTGTAGGGCGCCAAGGATAGCAACAGTTGCATACATGCCAGTCATCATGTCCGCAATGGGTACGCCACATTTCTGAGGGCCACCACCCGGCTTGCCATCGCTCTCGCCCGTAATGCTCATCAGGCCGCCCATCGCCTGAATCACAAAATCGTACCCGGCCCGCTCGCGATACGGACCCGTCTGGCCGAAGCCCGTAATTGAGCAGTAAATCAGTCGTGGATTCAGGTTCCTGAGCGCTTCGTAATCCAGCCCGTATCGCCGCATGTCACCGTATTTCAGATTTTCGACGACGACATCAGCGTGTTTCGCCAGCGTACGAACGATTTCTTGTCCGTCAGGAGTACTAAAGTCGACACCGACAGAACGCTTTCCACGGTTCGCTGCCAGAAAATAAGCAGACTCCGCGCCAGGCGTTCCGTCCACACCGGCCGCAAAAGGAGGACCCCACGCTCGAGTATCGTCGCCAGTACCTGGCCGCTCAACCTTTACAACATCTGCACCAAGATCCGCGAGTAGCTGCGTACACCACGGCCCCGCCAAAATGCGGCTCAAATCGAGCACCTTAATGCCTGAAAGAACACCAGCCATCACATCTTCTCCTGCGTTAGAGTGCCTTAACACGGGTCGAAAAGCACCCCGGGATTCAGGATGCAATGCGGATCGAATGCCTTCTTCGTGGCCTTCAGGGATGTACAGAAGAGTTCAGGGCGCTCCTTGTCGTACCACGGTCGATGATCCCGACCCAAGGCGTGGTGATGGGTAACCGTACCGCCGGCGTCAACCATTGATTGTTCGGCGATCGCCTTGATTGCCATGTACTGCTCCGGAATCCGGGCCTTATCGCCGTACGCAAACCACGTAAAGTAAGGCGCCGGTCCGTCCGGATAGATATGCGTGAAGCGGCACGTCACCGAACCGGGCCTACCCGTCACTTCACGAATGGCGCGATGTGTTTCTGCTTTCACGTGTTCGCGTAGTTGCGCGAAGCGATCCCACGTGACGGCGGTCTCCATTGTTTCCCGCATGACGCCTCTCGCAATCGCGTGCTCACGCAATGCGGGGCCGCGGAGGAATTTGTCCCTCCAGCTTTTGGCGCCCGAATCGGCCATCGCGCCGGCGTCCCGCAGTTTGTCGTCGTCCCAATTGCCACCGAAGTCACCGCAAATTTCCAGCGCACGGTTCATCCATACATCGACCGGATGGTCCGCCGATTCAAAGCCGAGTACCAGGATGTCGTAACTTCCGTCGCTTGAACCCGCGTATGCGGCTTCCTCACGCTCAACCAGTCGTGCGTTGGCCGGATTCAGACCGGATTGCGAAATGACCCGTACCGCTTCCACCGCATCGTCATAGTTTGCGAAACGCACACTGGTCATCTTCCGATAGGTAGGACGTCGATGGAGCTTGACCCAAGCCTCCGTGATGATGCCGAGGGCTCCTTCCGACCCGAGAAACAGCCGGTCCGGATTCGGTCCCGCTCCCGAGACCGGGAAACGCCTGGACTCGACATTGCCTGCGGGCGTTACGACCTTCAGGCTTTCGATATGGTCATCGATCTGCGTGTAGGCGGTAGCGAAATGGCCCGCCGCACGCGTTGCTATCCATCCGCCGAGCGAGGAAAATTCCCACGCCTGAAGAAAGAAGCGCAGCGTGAGGCCGGTCGGCTTGAGTTGCTGCTCAAGGTGGGGGCCAAGCACGCCTGCCTGAATCCGCGCGGCCTGCGACTTCAAGTCAACCTCCAGCACCCGATCGAAATGCTTCATGTCAATCGACACCGTTCCACGGTACCGGTCATGCGTGGGTGGGTTGACGCCGCCGACGACACTGGTTCCACCGCCATAAGGGATCGCTGCGAGGCTCGCGTCTTCGCACCACCGGTAGAGAGCGACGATGTCATCTTCCGTGCGGGGATAGGCAACGACGTCCGGCGGATTGTTGAATTCTCCGCGGATTGCCCGTGCGACATCCATCGTCGATGCCCCGTACGTGTGATACAGACGATCATGCTGCCCTGTTGAACAGATTGACTTGAGCGATTCAGGCGCAGATACGCGCGGCGCGCGCAACTTGATGGAATGCTCGCTCGGAAACAGCACCGGCTCAAAGTCCGTTACCCCAAGCAAGCGCGTCCACGCTTTCTCGAACTCGGCGATTTCCTCGCGAGATACCTCATCCCCTTCGTAGCCCCAGCCGTAAAACTTGCGTCGCCGCTCTTGCATGCTCATCTCCAGAAAGACATTGAACAGATTTGCAATCGATCTCATGCACATTAAAATTATCAATATATTTCATGTACTTAAGTTATTGCAATCGTTGTCATTATGCTAGTTGACGGTCTGCTCGGATGTCAATGAATCGACCCCTGGGGTTTACGCTGCGGCGCTGCGCAGGCGTATCGCAGGCAGCCGCTCGGATGACAGGGGAAAGTAATCGGGGGGCTCGCCTGAGGGGCAGGCAACATGCAGCGGAGGAATGCCGCTGACGTCTTTTCGGAGGGGTAAATCGCAGGGGGTAAAGGAAGTACTGGCCGCAGGCTCGCGTTCGAAGCCCCGGTCAGGCGACCGGGTCAGCGAACACGTGCACAAGTGGCATCCCCGAAGCCAGCACCATGGTACTGAAGAGGCCTCCGGGCAAACGTGGGCGAAACAAACACGCTGTCACTGCGGCGACGCGTCATTCACGCGTCATTCGTCATTCTTCAGGCGGATTCGCGGTACTTTCCCGTACGATGAGTTCCACCTCGAACTCCTCCTGCTTGACGATCGGCTCGCCGCCCTGGTTAATCTGATCCAGGAGGTTTTTGGCACTCAGGGTTCCGATCCTGACCGCGTCAGAATGAACCGTGGTCAGTGAAGGCGAACCAAGCGTGGCGAGGTCCCAGTCACCGAACCCTGTCACCGAGACTTGATGCGGAACCGAGATCCCCATGGCCCGGCACTCAGCAATAGCGGAAGCAGCGATAAGGTCGTTGTTGCAAATGAGCGCCGTAGGAGCAGTCGACTGGGAGAGCAATTGGCGAGTCGCGGCGCGAACGGATTCCCTATCGTACGGAGTGGTTGCCACGACATTGGGACGTAGCGCAATCCCGTGCGCCGCCAGTCCGTCCCGAATCCCGGAAAGCCTTACAGCGGCAAGTTGCTGAGTGTCTGCGGGCCCCGCCAGCACGCCGAATCGAACATGCCCAAGGCTGACCAGATATTCGGTAACACGTCCCATCGCACGACGGTTGTCGTAGCCGACAGTCGGATGAACACGCTCCCGGTCAATCGCCCACATCAGCACGTAGGGAATCTTTTGTCTGCGCACCAGAGTGAGCAAGTCCGGGTGATGGCTGCTGCCGATCAGCGCGAGACCGTCAACCCCCCGCTCTATGAGCGCCCGGACAATACTCAGCTCAAGATCCCGACTGTCGCGATGACAGGTCAGCAGTCCCGTATAGCCAAACTGCAGAAACTCTTTCTCGAGGGTGTCGACCGCACGTGCGTACAGCTCGTTCATTAACGTCGGAGCGACTATGCCGATAGTGCGCGAGCGGCCCGAGCGCAATACCCTCGCAGGGGCAAAGGGAACATAGTCAAGCGAGGCGATCGCCTCCTTGACCTTCTTCAGCGTCTTTGGGTCTAGACGCTCCGGTGCGGCAATCGCGCGTGAAACAGTGGACGAAGACACTCCCGCGAGTGCAGCAACCTGTTTCAGACTCACCATAAGAAGACCCTTGAACCTGCTGTATCCGAATACGCCATTGACGTCCACTGAGAAGGCAAGTGTACCAAAGCGTCGATGATCTCTTGGGCCCGCGCGGACATCGCCCCAGTGCGCGAGCCCGCCCCTCTGCAAGACGCCTTCAGGATGCCGCAGCCTGCCCGCTGTCTTCCAACGCTTGCAGAAACGTCGAACTCCACCAGTGCACATCGAACTTGCGGATCCGGCCAAGAAGTGATTCGTGCCGGCTGATTCGCTCATCGAGCGACATCGTCAACGCCCGCTGAATGGCCTGCGCGGTGCCTTGGGTATCGTACGGATTGACCAGCAGCGCTTCTTTCAATTGCTCCGCGGCGCCGGCAAAACGCGAAAGCACCAGCATGCCGGGATCGGCAGGATCCTGTGCGGCGATGAACTCCTTCGCAACCAGGTTCATGCCGTCCCGCAACGGTGTAACGAGCGCCACGCGACTCGCGCGATAGAGGCCCGGCAGCCGCTTGCGGGCAACGTTGCGGTGAATGTAGCGCACCGGCATCCAGTCCAGCTCACCAAAGTCACCGTTGATCGCACCACACAGGCTATCCATCTGGCGCCGCAGGTCATCATAGGCTCCCACGTCCTCGCGGCTCGGGGAAGCGATCTGGATCAGCGTCGCGCTATTGCGATTCTCCGGGTAGTACGTCAGCAGTTCACGGAAAGCATGGACGCGTTGCGGCAGCCCCTTCGAGTAGTCGAGCCGGTCGACGCCCAATAGCAATCGCCGCCGCGAATACTCGTCGCGCATCCGGGCGAACATGTCGAGCCCTTCCTTCGAGTCGGCAAGACGAATGAACTCGTCGACATCAATTCCGATGGGATAAGCGCCGACCCGCAGCGTGCGATTGAACGCCCGAAGGCGGTCCGGACCCAGCCGTTGCGCCTGGGCCTCGGATTCAACGTAATGAGAAAAGTGCGTCAAATCTGCTTCGCTCTGGAAGCCGACCAGATCGTATGCAAAGAGCGAGCGCATCAGCCACTCGTGCTCCGGGATCGCCGCCATGATCAGCGGCGGCGGCATCGGAATATGCAGGAAGAAGCCAATGCGGTTCGTACACCCCATCGCGCGCAACTCGGCCGCAAGGGGGATCAGATGGTAGTCGTGAACCCAGATGAGATCGTCCGGCTTCAGTAGTGGCAGCAACTTGTGCGCGAACAGCTGGTTCGTCCGGCGGTAGCCTGCAGCAAATCGCGTGTCGAAATTGGCAAGGTCCAGCCGGTAGTGAAACACCGGCCACAAGACACCGTTCGCGTAACCCAGATAATACGTGTCGTGATCTTCCCGGCTCAGGTCAAGGGTGGCAAGCGTTACATTCCCAGCCGACTGGATCTGAACTTCACCTTGGCCGGCTTTTGCGCCGTCCCCTGCTTCGCGGATCTTGCCGCTCCAGCCAAACCAGAGCCCTCCCGTCTGTTGCAGGCTCTCCCGTACCGCCACGGCAAGTCCACCGGCAGCAGGCTTGCGAGGATCGGCAGTGCGATTTGAAACGACGACGAGACGACTCATGAAGTCCTTCTGCTGTTGCGTTCAGGTTGCGACAGTTACTCCCCTCAGCCACCGCCCATAATCACCGCCCGGCCAGCGCCAATCTACTCTACGCAGTCTGCGCGAGAATTGCGAATAGCGAAAGTTGGGCTAACGCCAGGACTTCGTGAATTCGCCGATCACGCGCGCGAGATGCGCCTGCATCGCCGTGCGCGCAGCGCTCGCGTCGCGCGCCATGATGGCCGAAAAGATGCGCTGATGGTCTTCCTGTGAAGCCGCCCGCAGCGCGGGCGTATGGAAGTGCTCCTCAATCTTTTTCCACAACGGGTCGGCGCGGGAGTTGTCCCACATCGTGGCCACCACGAGCCGGAGCACTTCGTTTCCCGTCGCCCGCGCAATCGCCAGATGGAACTCGCGGTCGGCGGCTTCGTTCGCGGCCTTGTCGTCCATGTTTTCGCGCATTGAGCGCAACGCAGCGAAGAGCCGGTCGAGGTCCGAATCCTTGCGTTCGGTCGCGGCGAGCGCCGCGATTCCGCTTTCGATCACCACCCGCGCGCGCAGCGTCTCGATCGGGCCTGGTCCACGCGGCAGTTCGAACGTGACCGAGCGCGCCCCGGGTGCTTCGGCCACATAGATGCCCGACCCTACGCGCACCTCGACTACGCCCTGCACTTCCAGCGCGATGATCGCCTCCCTCACCTGCGTGCGGCTCACGCCGAAACGCTCGGCTAGCGTGCGCTCGGAAGGCAGGCGGGCACGAGGCCCGGCGCCGCCAGCCGCGATCAGGTCGTAGATCTGTTTCGCCAGCCCGACATAGGAACGGTCGGCCGCGTCCGCATCGGCGGCGCGGCCGGTTGGCGTGTGCGAAAGATCGGCCATCCAGGATTCTCGAAATCGTCGAAGCCGCTCAGCGGCGGCTGAAGTTCGCCGAAATGGTACACCAATTCCGTGTAACGCCGAGTCTGTCTGCCGCGCGCCCGTCTCTATCCATCAAGCACTGAAACGGCGCGGGTTTCAGCCCGATCGGGCCGTGCCCCGTGCGCACTGGTAAACCACTATCGCGTGCGGATTGGTATGCCAGTACTGTCAAATAGGGAGGCGTCTCCGCATGCCCTTCGTTTCGCTTCGAGGGGGCGCCTTTGAAGAGGTCATTCGCTGGTTCGGCAAGTCCGATTCAGTCCCGCTGTGGCACATCCGCAAGATTCCCTGCGATACGCAGACCGTGTCGGCAATTCACGACGAGCCATGTGCACCGGCAATCGGTAAGTTCAATCCAATAAACAGGAGACAACATGCTTTCAGGAACCCAGGTGCTTCGAGCGGCGGCAACCGCGGCATTGGCGCTGTGTGCAAGCGCGGCTTTCGCGCAGGCATCGATCGTTTCCGGCCCGCCCAGCGATCCCACGTGCATGGTCCCATGGAAGAGCGACACGAAGTTCGTCAAATATCCGAAGAAGAGCGGACCCTACCGGATCGCGCTCGTGAACGGCTATATCGCGAACACCTGGCGTATCCAGATGATCAAGACGGCCAAGGCCTATACGTCGCAACCGGCCGTCGCCGCCAAGCTCAAGGAATTTAAGGTCGTCTCGACCGGCGAGGACGTGCCGGCGCAGATCTCGGCCGTCAACAACTTCATCGATGCCGGCTACGACGCGATCATCGTCGACGCGCAGAATCCCGCCTCATTCGGACCTGCGATCCGCCGCGCGAAGAAGGCCGGCATCGTGCTGATCGCGTTCGACAATACGCTCGACAGCGAAGACGCGATCAACGTCGACGTCGACCAGTACGGGCTCGGCGTGCTGTGGGCCAACTGGCTCGCGACCCATCTGTCGAACGGAGGCAAGGTGCTCGAGGTCCGCGGGGTGGCGGGCACGTCGGTCGACACTGACCGGCACAATGGTTTCCAGAACACGTTGAACGCAACAGGCAAGAAGTGGAACGTGGTCCAGGTCTACGGTAAGTGGGACGACGGGGTCGCGCAGAAGGCCGTCGCCGACGCGATTGCCGTGCAGGGCCACTTCGATGGCATGTCGGCGCAGGGTGGCGACACGGGTGTCGTGCGCGCGATGCTCGATGCGAAACATCCTTTCGTGCCGTTCGGCGGCGAAACGGAGAACGGCTTTCGCAAGCTCTGTGCGCAGTATGGGAGCCAGGGCCTGAAGTGCACGTCAGCGGGCAGCGGTCCCGCACAGGTGGCCGTGGCGATCAAGACGGCGCTCGCTGCGCTGGACGGCCAGACGATCCCGGTCGCGATCAAGCTGCCGCTCGACGTCACCGACGATTCGAAGCTGAAGGCAGGCGTCAACTATTTCCCGGATGAGTCCGACAACTTCTTCGTCGGCAACTCGTTTCCGACTTGCGGCATCAATTTCTCCGCGCAGGAAATCATGAAGCAGAGCCAGGGCAACCAGTAATCGGGTTGGTCTGTGACGTGATTGGAGACGAAGCATGCAGCAGGACGAGGAGCAGCCGTTCTTTCAGATGTCCGGCGTGTCGAAAAGCTACGGCGGCGCCGTCGCGCTGGATCGCGCGGACCTCGCAGTGCGCAAGGGACGCATCCACGCAATCCTCGGCGAGAATGGCGCGGGCAAGTCCACGCTGCTGAAGGTGATGTCCGGCGTCGTGCAGCCGGACGAGGGAACGATGCACCTCGATGGTCGTGAAGTCTCGTTCGCGTCGCCCGCCGGGGCGAATGCGGCCGGCATCGTCTGCGTGTATCAGGAGCTGTCGTTGATCCCTGATTTGAGCGTAGCGGACAACATCTTCGCTTCGAACCCGCCGCGACGCTTCGGCATGATCGACCGCCGCGCCCAGCGCCACCAGGCCGAGGACGCGCTCGCCCGCGCGGGCGCGGCCGACATCAATCCTCTCGCGAAAGTCCGGGACCTGCCACTGTCGCGCCAACAGATGGTCGAGCTCGCGAAGGGGCTTGCGCACGAGCCGCGCATCCTGATCCTCGACGAAGCCACATCGGCGCTGACCGCGGCCGACGTGGCGCGTGTCATTGAAGTGCTCAAGCGTCTGCGCGACGAGGGGCTCGCACTGCTCTTCATTTCGCACCGGATGCACGAGGTGAAGGCGCTCGCGGACGAATGCACGGTGTACCGGAACGGGCGTCATGTGATGAGCTTCGAGGCCGGCACGCGCACCGACAATGAGGTTGTCGAAATGATGATCGGCCGGAAGTACCAGCACGCATTCCCGGACAAACCCACGGACAAGCCCGGGCGCCGCCTCGCTGCCGAACCGGTTCTCACCTGTCGTGATCTCGCATGGAACGACACGCTGCAGGGCATCAGCTTTTCGCTAAAGCCCGGTGAAATTCTCGGGCTCGGCGGCCTCGACGGGCAAGGCCAACGCGAACTGCTGCTCGCGCTATTCGGCGTGTTGCGCGGTTGCGCGGGCAAGATCGAGATTGACGGCAAGGCCGTGTCGATCACGAGCCCCGTGGCCGCGCGCGCCAACGAAATCGGCATGGCGCTGATTCCGGAGGACCGCAAAACCGAAGGCCTGATGCTGCCGATGTCAGTGCGCGAGAACCTATCGTTTGCCGCGCTCGATCGCATGTCGACCGCAGGCGTGATCGATCGCGACCGCCAGCAGTCGCTCGTCGACCGGATGATGGAGCTCCTCGCGATCAAGTCGTTCAGCGTCGACGCGGCTGTGGGCTCGCTGTCGGGCGGCAACCAGCAGAAGGTGGTCATCGCGAAGTGGTTGATCCGGCAGCCGAGAATCCTGCTCCTCAGCGATCCGACGCGCGGCATCGACGTCGGCACCAAGCAGGAGATCTATCAGTTGCTGAGGCGCCTCGCCGACGAAGGCGCCGCGATCCTTTTCTATTCGACCGACTATGACGAGCTGATCGGCTGCTGCGACCGCGTGCTCGTGCTATACGAAGGCAGGATCAAGAAGGAACTTGTCGGGCCGGCGATCACGGAGCAGAACCTGATTGCAAGTGCACTGGACCTGCCGGTCGGCCAGGTTTCGCCTTCCACGGGAGTCGCGCTATGAGCGGTCTGCGTTACTGGTATGCGGAAAATCGCGGGACGACGTTCGCGTTCGGCCTGTTCGTGCTGATGTTCGCGATCTACCTCTTCAACTATCCGTCGGCGTTGTCGTCGAACGTCTTTCAGACGGCAGCGAACAAGGCGGTACTGCTCGCGCTGGTGTCGATGGGCCAGGCGCTGGTCGTGCTGACCGCCGGCATCGACCTGTCGATCGGCATGACGCTCGTGCTGACGAACTGCGTTGGATCGTGGATCGTCACGGGCGACGCGCTGCATAGCGCGCTCGGCATCGCCGGCGTGCTCGCGGCCGGCGCGCTGTGCGGCGCGCTAAACGGCATCATCATCATTTACGGCCGTCTGCAGCCGATCGTGACGACGATCGCGACGGGCGCCGTCTATTATGGACTGGCGCTGCTGCTGCGCCCGGTTCCGGGCGGATCGATCAACGAGGACCTGGCCGACGCACTGACCGGCAAGGTCGCCGGCGTCGTGCCGGCGAGCCTGCTGATTCTGCTCGCAGCGGTGGTGATCGTCTGGATTCCTTTCAAACGTTCGGCGATTGGGCGCGCGGCGTACGCGACCGGCTCGTCCGAATCCGCGGCCTTCCTGTCCGGCATGCCGATCCTGCGCGCGAAGTTCGCGAGCTATACGCTGGCCGGCCTGCTCGCCGCGATCGGCGGCCTCTTTCTGACGTTCTTCACGGACACTGGAGAAGCGAGCCTTGGCAGCGCCAACTCGTATACGCTGTTTTCGATCGCCGCCGTGGTCATCGGCGGCGTGTCACTGCTCGGCGGCAAGGGCAGCGCGATCGGCGCGATCTTCGGCGCATTCGCATTCCGCTCTATCGGCGACCTGCTGTTCGTGTTCAACGTCGATGCGCTGTGGCAGCCGCTGTTCCAAGGTGTGATTCTGCTGCTTGCTGTCGCGATCGGAGCCTGCGGGCTGTTCAGGGTGCGCAACCGTCTGGAGTGGTTTCAATGAGCGACGTTTCCGCGACCAGCTGGATCACATTCGTGTCGAAGCTCACCCGCAAAATCGACCGTCCGATCGCTATCGCGTTCGCGTGCATCGTCGCGCTGCTGCTCGTCGGCGGGATGTATTCGCGGAGCTTTCTGTCGCCGGAATACATCCTGCTGCAGCTGAAGGTTGGCGCGTTTCTTGGCATCATCGCGACCGGCCTGATGATGGTGATCCTGCTCGGCCACATCGACCTGTCGCTACCGTGGACGATCACGGTCGGCGCGATGATGGCGTGCGCCGTCGCGGGGCACGGCCAACTTGGCAGCATCCTCGCGATTCCGGTCGGGATCGGTTGCGGCGTGCTGATCGGCATCGTCAACGGCATCCTTGTCGCGCTGCTGCGCATTCCGTCCATGATCGCGACGCTCGCGACCAATGCGGTCGCGCAGGGCATCATGATCGTCTACACGGGGGGATCGTCGCCGCAGGATTCCGCGCCACACGTGATGCGATGGCTCGCTGCGGGCTGGCTCGTACCGGGCGTGCCGAACGCCGTCGCGCTGTGGGTGCTGATCGGCGGCGCCACGATGTTCCTGCTGTCGCGCACGACCTTCGGCCGCACGCTGTACGCGATCGGCAACACCGAACGCGCGGCGTATCTCTCCGGCATCAATACGCGGCTCGTGACAGTGGCCGCTTTCGCCGTGTGCAGCGCGTTCGCAGCGTTCGGCGGCGTGCTGCTTGCGGGTTATGCGTCGAAAGCGGCGCAGTCGATGGGCGATGCTTACCTGTTGCCGGCGATCGCGGCGGTCGTGCTCGGCGGCACGTCGATTCTGGGTGGCCGGGGTTCGTACCTCGGCACGGTGGCCGGCGCGATCCTCATCACGCTGCTGCAGTCGATCCTCTCGGTCGCGCAGATGCCGGAGGCGGGGCGCCAGATCATCTACGGCGTGGTGATCGCGGCGATGCTGCTGCTGTATGGGCGCAGCAAGCGGGAGGCGTAGGAAGCAGCGGATGTCGTTTGCTGTTCGCGTCGCCGGCAAGGCCGGCTATTGATCACTGACCAGCCGAACGCAGGACCTGGGCCACCGTTGCAGATGACCTAATCCGCGTTTTTTTACGCCAATGACACGGTTACGGTGTTTGATTCGGCTGTTGCTCGATTACGCCGAACCAGCCCATACCACGATACGTCTCATAGCCGGGTGTCAGCGCATATCCGACCAGCGATCCCCCAGCCGTACGGTGCGTTCCGATATCAGCAGTATTCGGCGGCAGCTCGAAGCGCATATTCTCGCGGCTCGCCGTTGCGGAGGATGCGATCACTTGGCCACTTGCGTCAACGATCATGCAGCGCGTGCGCTCGCGTTCCCTGGCGGTCAACCGGACGCCATTCACGACGTTCGACGCCTGTTTGGCCCAATCGAAGAACACGGCCAGAACGCCAACGACTTTTCCGTCACTCGCACCATCCTGCCGGATCGCCGTCGCGTAGGTGGCAACCTGCGCGCCGTTCAGTTCCGTCGCTATGTCAACGTTGGCCGTCGCATACTCGTCACCGGAGCGCGTCGCGAGCGCCGCAGCGAACCAGTCATGCTGGGCTGCGTTCACTGTGTCGACGACTGGAAACAGCGAAGGTCTTCCGTTCGCGACGACTCGACCCTGGGTATCCAGCACCCAGATGTCGAGGTATACCGTGTAACTATCGAGGATGACTGACAGTCGCTTTGCTGCATGCGCGGCAGCCGACACCGATCCAGTCGTCATGCAATCGACAACCGCTGCATCGGTTGCCCACCAGCGCACGTCGCATGAGCGTTCGTAAAGGTTGCGGTCAATCACGTCTATCATGTTCAACGCAAGGTCGGTCAGCCGCTGGCCTTGCTGTCGCTCAAGTTCCGTCACCATGCGTTCGCTGAGGCTGGCCAATTCCTTCCCGAGTTCGCCGGTGAGTTGCCCGATCCGACCGGACACGTTCTTGACCTGGTTTGCGACGACCGCAAAGCCGCGTCCGGCTTCCCCTGCGCGAGCCGCTTCGATCAAAGCGTTGATTGCCAGATAGGTCGCCTCGCGGTTGATCAGGTCGATATCGGCGATCTTATCCCTCGATATCTTGCGTACTTCGCGGGTCAATTCGGCAATGATCGCGTCTTCGGATGATTGACGGGGTTTTGCCTGCTCGATGGACATCTTTGTATATCCCAGTTGCATGCGAGGCGGGAGCTTGTGGCTCCCTACCGGTTCGGAGGATTAATCCGGATTAACGGCATTACGAAACGCATACTTAAGGGAAAATCGACCGATATATTGGCGCATCGATGCGCCATTTTTGTGCGCACCGATACTGTGCGTTTTCTGGCATTAATTGCGCCTGTAGCGCGAGTCCGCGTTGGAACGCCAACGTGCAATTTCGGCCCATCTCGTTCGTTCAACCCGCCGTGACCGAGACGGTGGCTTCTGAGGTACAAGGGTCGTCGCTCAAGGACGGGAAAGCGGCGGTCATTTCATCGGCGCCGCGGCGACAATGTCGCCGCTGCCGCCGGTCACGGACGCGGCGGGAAAGGGTTCCTGTCGTCGCCGCTGGCGACATTGCCGATCGACGCGGCCGGGCTGCGGCGTTAGCGTTGGACGCGTGCGGCATCTGGACGGACGCGCGCTTTGTCGTAAGCGCTGAAAGTGCAAATCACCCGGGCTGCAAGGAGCGGATCGTATCGGCGAAAGGCGAGGATATAGTCGAAACGACTCTCCTGGGTACCGGATTGGGAGGGGGCCGGTACAATCGTGGACCTTGGTCCGGATGGCGCCGCCGGCCTTGGCATCGGGGATAAGGTGGCACAGTGTGATAATCCCGATTCCAACGCCGAACTTGTCGCGGTAGCTATCGACAAGCAGACTAGAGGCAATTGAACGCATCCTGTAAAAAATGAAGCCGAAGATATTATCGTTCCCGCCGCAGCCCAGCCCGACGCGCGCTCCCGCTCCCACGGAATAACGAGGTGCATTCGCAGAGTTAAGTCGCCAGAGCCATCCGACTTGTCCTAAGCGGCCGTACTCGCCCTCAGTGATGGTCAAACAGCGCGATTTGGTTGCTTTTGATCATAGATCTGACTTTCGACATGAACCGAGCATGCGGGTCCTTCTTGCACTCTTCCACGACCGCCTCTCCCACCGGATGAGCCGTGTCGACGACCATGGTGTCCGTTTCCTTGACGCCAAGCTTATCGACGCCGGCGACCCAGTAGACCAGGGCAGGTCGATAGACCTCGTCAACGGCTACGAAATCCGCGCAGCTCATTTTCGCAGGACTCAATTGTTTTTCTTGCGCGCTGGCCGCATGGGCGACGAATAAACATGCCACGATTGCCAGAACTTTCATAGACTTCATGGGGTACTCCAAGTATCAATAAGGTAGGTTTCGAAGTGGGGTAACGATATGACGTCAACAACCCGCAATGCGCATGCCGTCCGTCATGCATGCGTATCGTAAAGGCAAAGAATTAGCTCAGAATTACATCAGTTTGGTTTGACATCCTTATCAAATGGCATTGGTTCAATATGCCGGCCACGTTAAGTGGTCTCAGTTTCGTCTGCGCGCGTGACCGTCCAGCCGACACCGCGTATATTGCGAATCAAGGACTGGCCGAATTTCTTGCGCATGGAATGGATCAGCACGTCGACTGCGTTGCTCTCCACTTCCCTCCCCCAGCCGTAGATCCGGTCTTCTAGCTGGCCGCGCGAGAAGATTGCGCCTGGTCTCTCCATAAACGTGTGCATGAGGGCGAATTCACGCGCGGAGAGTGCCGAGGCGACTCCTTTGCAGCACAAGGTGCGCCGCTCAAGATCGAGTTGGAGCGACTCGTCTCCTAAGCGCGAGGTCGCGTAGCCAGCCTTGCGCCGCAATACCGCCCGGATGCGCGCAAGAAGTTCGCGGACTTCGATTGGCTTGAGTACACAATCGTCGGCACCGACGTCAAGACTGCGCACACGCGTCTCCAGATCGTCCAGTGCGGTGAGAATCAGCACGGGGACGTCATTGCCCGCGGCACGTAATGCGCGTAGCAGATCGATACCGCCTGCACCCGACAGGCTAGGATCGAGCAACACGACAGCGTAATAGGCCGTGTTGATGGCGACGCTGCCGGCCTTGCCGTCGCGCACCCAGTCGACACTGCAATCCGCAACCTTCAATGCGCGAAGCAGGCTCTCGCCGATCTGCAAATCCTCTTCAACCAGTAAAACTCGCATGATGTCCCAACGTTTTGGATAGCGTTCGCTCCACTTTAGTCGCACGCTATTGAAGATAAAAATCCCCCTGTTGATTCGCATAACGTATTGTGTTGGGCTTAAATCACCTGGAATTCACATTTGTGAAGAGTCTTGCGCATCCCCGCGCCTGGTTTTGCCCTAGATCGAATCACGACAAGTGGTCGTATTGATACTGCGGGACGGAGTGTGCAGGATTTTTTGGAATGGCGAAAATACCGGCTCGCGATGCCGGTATAAGCGGCACGTATAGCTCGCATGCGCGACACGGCAATTCCCGGCCAAAAGCGTAATACCCGGCGAGGCGAGGGGAACTTCCTGACCCCAAAAACGCGCCCCGCCATTTGACCCTGTAGATTGACCCTTACGGAAGCCGCGCTCGGGGTGCGCTGTCCGTCGATGTCAACTTGGCGGTTTCAAAGGTGAAGCGCAACACAGAGCTTAGTGAACGGAAGTATCGGGTCGAGACGCAAGTTCAAGCATGCTGGCGAAGACTTCGAAGGGCGAGTGGAATGCATGTGTGGCACGAGGCCGGCTATTGAGGCTATCGGCGATGCCGTCAAGGTCATCCTGGCTGTAGACCGAGAGGTCAGTACCCTTGGGCAGATACTGGCGCAGCAGGCCGTTGGTGTTCTCGCAGGTTCCGCGCTGCCAGGGGCTGTGAGGGTCGCAGAAGTAGACCCTCACGCCAGTAGCGGCGGTGAGCTCCTGGTGGCACGACATCTCCTTGCCCTGATCGTACGTGAAGCTCTGGCGTAGTGGTGCGGCGATGGAGTTGAGTTTGGCAGAGAAGCCTGCGAGCGCTGACGCTGCGGTTGCATCGTCCATCCGGGCAAGCAGCACCAGACGGCTGGTGCGTTCGACCAGCACGCCGACGGAAGAGGCATTGTTCGCACCCTTGATGAAGTCGCCTTCCCAGTGGCCCGGCATCACGCGGTCATCCACCTCAGGCGGACGTACGTGGATGCTCACCATGTCGGGAATCTGTCCGCGCCGGTCGGTACCCCTGCTTCGTGGCATGCGATCGGTGCGATGGTGACGCAGACAGGCGACGAGCTGGCGACGCAGCTCCCCGTACGGGCGGGCGTAGATCGCCGTGTAGATGGTCTCGTGGGAGACCTGCTGGGAAGGATCATCGGGGTACATGCGTCTGAGCGTACCCGATATCTGCTGGGGCGACCATTTCCAGTCCAGCAGGGTGAGCACGATTCGCCAGGTAACGCCTTGGGGGTCGAGCCTGGCGGGTGGCCGCCCAGCGATGCGTCGTGCGACGCTCAATGCCTGAGCCGGCATGGATGCATAGCTGTCAAACCTGCAGTTGCGGGCCAGTTCCCGGCTCACGGTTGCGGGAGAGCGCCCAAGCATGCGGGCCATGGCCCGCATGCTTGAACCCTGCAGGTGCATGCTGGCAATCGTCAGCCGCTCTTCAGGCTGAAGCTGTTGATATTGTTTTTCCATGGCAACACCTTATACGAGTCGAGGTGTTGCACTTCAGATTTGAGAACGGCCTTGATAAAACCTTCAATTTGATCTGTACAAGCGGATCACGACTAATACCACTAATGCACCTGCAGTAGACACCACGATATCGAGGAAAATACTGTTCGGAATCGCAAGATCTAATGCATGTGCGATTCCAGACGCCATACAAGCGCCTAGAATGCCCAGAAAGATGTCCTTGAGGATGCCATAGGGTCTTCCTCGCCACGCAAAGCTGGCAATTCCACCGGCAATCGCGCCGCTCAATATCCAGATAATGAGACCGTGGGAAGTGTCACTCATTCGTTACCCTGTTCTAAGTAAACTAGCGACGCGCATACCGTCCGTCATGGATATCTATCGTGAAGGCGTGGAATTAGCGCAGAATTACGTCAGTTGCACGCCACGAGAGATCGAACGCTACTCTCCCGCTCGTTTGCAAACCCGCCTACCGGTGCCACAAAAGCGGCTTGCCTCATAGCGAGCCGGGCGCGTTCTTGCGCAGACGGGAAAATTAGGTGGTGCGCCGTCCGGGTCCATGATGGAATGCTGAACGCTTAAGTCTGGGCTAACTTTTCCCGCCTACTCTCTGTTCCGAAGCATCAGCAAATTTTTAGCCCAAAGTACGCTTGACATCCACGCCAACCGCGCGGCGTCTCGACGTGCCGAAAGCAGAGAGGAGAGAACCATGAGTGCGTTAACCGACGAACGTCTGAACACCTTGAGCGAGATTGCGACGGACTGCTTCGATGTCGATGCGTTATCTTTGAACCCTGAGAAGCCAGATTTGCGCGTGACGGTGCGACCGGTCGATATCGCCCGTGCACTCGAAAGCGCGTACGACATGGGCCTGATTGCCGGGTATCAGCTGACACGCTCCGGCCGGACGCGCTCCTGATGAAGGCGGCGAGTTCGCAAGGCTACCCGGTCGTGCAACTTTTTTTCTGTAAAAACGATCAGGCGATTCCATGGTGATGCTCAGGTCAAGCGGCCATGCTGAGATAGATTTTACCGGTCATCCATTCTTCGTCACACTCGGCCAGCAAGGCAGAGACGAGACGCAGACAGGAAGCGGTGTTCGGGAAGATCGAGGCGACGCGCGTGCGTCGCTTGATCTCACGATTGATTCGTTCAAGGCCGTTAGTCGTGCGCACCCGCACCCGATGCGCCTGAGGCGTGTCAAAGGCAGCGAAGCCTTCGGGCAGATTGTCTTCAGCCCATTGAGCAAGCTTGGGCATGTCGGTGGCCCAGGCCTCGATGGCCTGCTTCAGGAGCCGTTCGGCTTCAGCCCGATCCGGCGCATTGAAGATCGCGCGAATGCGCAGGGCGACCGGCTTGCGTTGATCGAGGCGGGGAATATAGGCATGCGCATTCTGCTGAAGGTGAAACTGGCAGCGTTGCCACGGAACACTGGGCAGTGCCGCACGACGCGCGGCCTTGAGGCCGGCGTGGTCATCGGAGATGATCAGCTT
>Ga0302178_10000158_pt1 | contig 61884 bp, 63 predicted proteins | sample I_Palsa_E1_3_FD_198790 | JGI IMG/M metagenome (GOLD analysis project Ga0302178, IMG submission 198790) | Peat permafrost microbial communities from Stordalen Mire near Abisko, Sweden - I_Palsa_E1_3 | ecosystem: Environmental > Terrestrial > Soil > Palsa > Peat permafrost | place: Sweden...
CACCGGGCAGGTGACGCTGGCATTTCCGCGCTCGGACTGCCTGGTGGTGGTGCTGGCGTCAGGGCAGTTGCCATTGCTGGTTGGAGCCGCCGTTGCAGGTGTATATCTCCAGCTGAATGCCGTCGGTGGCATTGAACCTAGGGTCATCCAGGCATTTGCCGGACACCGGGTTGACCAGCGTTCCGTTGCTCGCCTGCCACTGCTGGTTGCCGCCGCCGGTGCAGTCCCACAGCTCGACTGGCGCCTTGTTGGCTTTGCTGTCGCGGTAGATGTCCATGCACTTGCCGTTGGTCTGGATCGTCCCGTCAGTCTCGACGGTCCAGTTCTGCCCGGCGCTGCTGTTACAGTCGCCCATCACCACCGGCGTGTCATTCGCGCTGGAGTCACCGCTGTCGCTGACGCACTTGGTCGTCAGGACGCCCGCGACGATCGGGCCAGTGGGCGTTCTGCCGATGATGTAGGGCGCGCTGGCGCCGGAGTCGCCGGACGTAGTGCGAGCGACGACCGTGACGTCGTACTGGCTGCCGTCGGCGAGGCCGTTGATGCCCGTGATGGTGCAGGTCGTCGCAGTGGTGCTGCTGCAGGCCGGGCCGCCAGGGGACGCGGTGGCGGTGTAACCCGTCAGGGTGCCGCCATCCAGGCTGGCCGGGGCCACCCAGGACACGGTGGCGCTCGTGCTGCTGGTGGCGGCGGTCACGCTGGTAGGCGCACCCGGGCCGGTCAGTACCGGCTCAGGGTCCGCCGCGGTTGCGTCGTCGCCGAGTTCGCCGAATGAGTTCTGGCCCCAGCAGTAGATGGCGCCGGCGGAATCCATCGCGCACGTGTGGTTGCCGCCGGCGCTGATCTGGGTAAGGGTCTTGTCGGCTAGCGCGCCGAGGACGTAGACAGGCACCGGGACACTCTTGTTGACAAACTTTGAGTTGCCGAGTTCGCCGCCTCCGTCGGCGCCCCAGCAGTAGGCGGCACCGGTGCTGTCCAAGGCACACGCGTACTCCTGGCCAGCCGCGATCTGGGTGAGGGTCTGGCCGGCCATGACGCCGCTGGCGTCGACGGCGACCGGGACGCTGGAGCTGGTGGTGCTGTCGTCGCCAAGCTGGCCATCTTCGTTGTCGCCCCAGCAGTAGACGGTGCCGGCCGAATCCAGCGCACACAGCTGGTCCTCCCCGGCCGCGATCTGGGTGAGGGTCTGGCCGGCCATGACGCCGCTGGTGTCGACGGCGACCGGGACGCTGGAGTCGTTGGTGGTGTTGTTGCCGAGCTGGCCGGAGTCGTTCAGGCCCCAGCAGTAGACCCTGCCGGTGCTGGCCAGCGCACATGTGTGCTCAAGGCCGGCGCTGATCTGGGTAAGGGTCTGGCCGGCCAGCGCGCCGCTGGTGTCGACGGCGACCGGGACGCTGGAGCCATTGGTGCTGTTGTTGCCGAGCTGACCGTCGCTGTTGATGCCCCAGCAGTAGGCGTCGCCCGCGGTATCCAGCGCGCAGGTGAATCCGTCGAGCGCGCTGATCTGGGTAAGGGTCTGGCCGGCCAGCGCGCCGCTGGCGTCGACCGCGACCGGGACCCTGGAGCTGGTGGTGCTTCCGTTGCCGAGTTCACCATCGCCGTTGTAGCCCCAGCAGTAGGCCTTACCATCTTCGATGGCGCACGAATGGATAGATCCCGCCGCTATCGAGGACCCCCCCTGCGATGCCGCCAGCGCCACCTGCGGCGCATGCACCATCGAGCCGAGCCCGGCTGTCAGCGAGATCAGCGCCGCAGGCATGACCCGCCGCCGCAGTCGCCCCAGCCTCCCCGCCGTGGTCCCTGCTGACATGGTTACGGTCCTCTCTTGCAGCGCGGATGATGCAGCAAGATAGTACTACGCTAAGTAATTGATAACTACACAGAGTAAGGTGCCCAGCAGTGGCAGTCCTGCGCGTTCGGGCGGGAGCACGGAATGCCCAATGGCCTGGCCGGGATACCCGGTCAGGCCATTGGGTTTTGCCAGCGGGAGTTACCCCGCATGATCCGTTCTGTGTCCTGGTGTTTATACGGGCATTGGCTGGACGCCGGCCAGGTCCTCGCGCTTGACCCGGATCATGGCGATCGTGATGATCAGCGCGATCAGCGCGATCCCGGCCGATACCTCGAACCCGTGCGAGAAGCCGACCGCCAGCGCGTGATCGTAGATCGCGGCCTTCACCTGGGCGGCGGTCCCGTGCAGCGGATGGCCGGCCCTGGCGGCCGCCGCAGCCGCGGCGGCCGAGTTCTTCGCGGTGTTGGCGACGACGGTCCAGGCCACGGTGCCCAGCAGGGCCAGCCCGATCGAGCCGCCGACCTGCTGGCCGGTGTTCAGCAGGCTGGAGGCCAGGCCGGCGTCCGCATCCTCGACCTTCGACAGGGCGACCAGAGTGGCCGGCATGAACAGCAGGCCCAGGCCGGCCGCCGTGACCAGCATCGGTCCGAGCAGGCCGCCGACGTAGCTGCTGTGCTCGGTGATCCGCGATAGCCAGAACATGCCGACAGTGGTGATCGCCGATCCGGCCAGCAGCAGCGGCCTGGCCCCGACCCGGGGCACGAGCGCGGCGCTGGTCCCGGCCATCGCCATGATGGCGGCCACCATCGGCAGGAAGGCGACGCCGGACCGGAGCGGGCTGTAGCCCCATACGTTCTGCACGAAGATGGTCAGGAAGAAGAACATCCCGAACATCGCCATGCCGACGCACAGCATGATCAGGTAAGCGCCGGACCTGTTCCGGCTGCGGAAGATCCGCAGTGGCATCAGCGCGTGCGGGCTGCGCATCTCGATGACGATGAACGAGGCAAGCAGCACAACCGCGGCCACCAGCGAGGACACGACCTTCGTGTCGCCCCAGTGCGATACGCCGTTGGCAGTCGTCGCCGCGCTGGACAGGCCGTAGACCAGGGCGGCGAGCCCCAGGGTGCAGGTGATCGCGCCGGGCAGGTCGAACTTGCCGCGGTGCCGCTCCGATTCGCCGAGCGCCCGCGGCGCCATCAGGGCGACGATGATGCCGATCGGCACGTTAACGAACAGCACCCAGCGCCAGGAGAAGTAGGTGGTCAGCAGGCCGCCGGCGATCAGGCCGACAGCCGCGCCGCCGATGCTCATCGCGGCGTAGACGCCCATCGCCCGGTTGCGCGGCGGGCCTTCCGGGAACGTGGTGGTGACCAGCGACAGTGCGGTCGGGGCGACGATGGCGCCGCCGACGCCCTGCAGTGCCCGGGCGGCCAGCAGCCACTCCTGCGATGTGGCGAACCCGCCGAGCAGCGAGGCCGCGGAGAACAGGATGATGCCGGCGATGAAGACCCGCCGGCGGCCGAGGATGTCCCCGGCCCGCCCGCCGAGCAGCAGCAGGCCGCCGAAGGTCAGCGCGTAGGCGTTGACGACCCATTCCAGGCCGGAGCCGGAGAAGCCGAGTGAGTGCTGGATATGCGGCAGGGCGACGTTCACGATCGTGGCGTCGAGCACCACCATCAGCTGGGCCGTGGCGATGACGACAAGGGCCAGGCCGAGATGACGGTGAGCTGGGCGGGCGGGATCGCCGGGCAGGCCGTCGATGACGGCGGTGCCGCCCGGGGGTCCTCCCCGCCCGCTATCTGGCGTACTGGCAGACATCTGTTCTCCTTCGTTGCGCGCGCCGCCCCCGGCGGGGCCGTGGCTATCCGGCGCGGGGGCCGTGCGGCCCTGCGTTGGTTTCGGAAGTCGGGTGATTGTCGTGGGGGCGACGGGTGGTGGTGGGTCAGCCGGGGCCGGCTGAGGCAGCGCTCACTGCGTCGTCCACCTCCCCGGTCGGCGCGAGGGGATAAGGCGGCTCGCCGTCCGGTACGACGGCGTTGTCGGCGCTGGCCATCTTGCGGAGCAAGGCAAGAAGCTGTTCGCGCTCATTACGGTCCAGGACCCTGCTCCACGGCATCCGGGCGGCGAGTTCCCGCTCCACCCGCTGCCGCAGCTCGACGCCCTCGTCGGTGAGGACGAGGTTCTTGATACGCCGGTCGCCCGGATGGGCCTCGCGGCGTGCGAGTCCCCGCTTCTCCAGGCCATCGGCGATCACCGTCACGAAGGACGGGTCGCAGTGCATCCGCCGGCCGAGTTCCTTCATCGCCATCGGGCAGTCGAGCGTGTGCAGGGCCTTGATGAAGAACGAGGGGAACGAGAAGCGCTGGGCAATCTTCTCGCCATACGCCACGACCTGCCCGATCAGCTCGGCCAGGCAGCTGAGGATCTCCGCGTCCAGCTGCTCGGATCTTGCGTCCTTGCGCATGCGGCCTCCCCTCCGGCTGCCCGGTCCCCCGCGGCTGCGGGAGAGCCGCGGTGCGTGAGCTTCTCAATGGTTGAGTAGCTCAACCGTATGGCAGGAGCTTGAGTCAGTCAACTTTATATTTCCTCAAATTCTCGGCTGCTGCTTTGCCGGCAACCGGCCGGTACCCGGCCGAGTCTAAGAGGCATGAACTCAGATCCCGCTCCGGCGGGCAGCGCCGGCCCTGATGAGCAGGAGAGACGTAGTTACCGGCCGTCGCGTCGCGCCGTACTCCTGACGGCCGCCGCGGTCGGTGCCGCCGGTGCGGCCGCGGCCGTCATCGAGGCAACCCGGCCAGCGGCTCCGGCCGGGCAGAGCGGATCCCCGCACGGCCGCGCCTCCGGCCGTAGCCGCCCGGCGCGCTCCCCGGGGCCATCTCCGGCGGACTGGTCGGCACTCGGCGGCGAACTGTCGCCCGCCGTCCTGATCCGCCCGGACGAGCAGGGATATCGCCGTGCCCGGCTGTTGTTCGACCCGCGCTTCGATTACCTGCGGCCGGCCGGCATCGCCTACTGCCGCAGCGCCGCCGACGTCGCCGCGTGCCTCGCCTTCGTCCGCCGGTTCGGCCTGCCGGTCGCCGCGCGGTCCGGCGGTCACAGCTACGCGGGCTGGTCGTCCGGCACTGGCCTGATCATCGACGTCACGCAACTGGCGTCGTTCCAGGCCGGCGGCGGCACCGTGCGGGTTGGCACCGGCATCCGCCTGATCGACTTCTACTCCCAGCTCGCTGCCCGCGGCCTGGCCGTCCCCGGCGGCTCCTGCCCGACGGTCGGCATCGCCGGCCTCACCCTCGGCGGCGGTATCGGCGTCCTCGGCCGGGCACTCGGCCTGACCTGCGACAACCTGGATGCTGTGCAGATCGTCACCGCCGACGGCCAGCTACGCGACTGTGACAGCCAGCACGACCCCGACCTGTTCTGGGCCTCCCGGGGCGGCGGCGGCGGCAACTTCGGCGTGGCCACCTCGCTGACCTTCGCCGCGCACCGGCTGTCGGCGATGACGCTGTTCTTCCTCTCCTGGCCGTGGTCGCAGGCGGCACGGGTGCTGTCGGGATGGCAATCATGGGCGCCCCATCAGGGCGACGAGGTCTGGTCGAACCTGCACCTGTCCGCCGGGCCGGGTGCTCCCGTTCCGCTGTCGGTTCAGGTGGGCGGCACGTTCCTCGGCAGCCCCGCCGATGCCGCCGCGCTGCTGGAGCCGCTGTACGCGGCCGTCGGCTCGGAGCCGTCCGGCGAGCCTTTCGAGTCGTCGTACCTGGCGGCGATGCTGGCTGAGGCAGGCTGCAGTGACCTGACCGTCCCGGAATGCCATCTGCCCTCGCTGGTGCCGGCCGGCCAGCTCGCCCGCCAGCCCGAGTTCGCTAAGTCCGACTTCTTCACCAGGCCGCTGCCCCCGGCTGCGATCGGGAAGCTGCTGGCCGGTGTCGAGCAGTTCCTTGGCATCCGCGCGGCGGCGCAGGCGTCCGGCGGCGTCGCGTTCGACGCCTGCGGTGGTGCGATCAATCGCGTTCATCCGGCCGATACCGCGTTCGTGCACCGGGATGCGCTTTTCCTGGCCCAGTACACGACGACGTGGTCGCCGGGCCTGCAGCGCGGGGGAGTGGTGGACGCCGGCGCGGCGCGGCAGCGGGCGTGGCAGCGCGAGCTGCACGCGACGATGGCGCCCTACGCGAGCGGGCAGGCGTACCAGAATTACATCGACCCTGACCTGGCCGACTGGCGGCAGGCCTACTACGGCGCCAACTATCAGCGGCTGGCCCGCGTCAAGGCGGCTTATGACCCGGGTCAGCTCTTCCGCTTCCCGCAGGGAATCACTCCGGCCGGCTAGGCGAGGGCTCAGGCCGCCCGGCCTGCCTGAGCCCGGACCGGCCTGATAGGGGGTAAAATGCGGCAAAGTAGTGAATTCGGTAATTGGTAACTTTTAGTAGGAATAGGCGGGGAATTCACCGCCTATGCTAGTGGCCGATGAGGTCGTGGATCACGATCAGCGCGAGTGCGAACATGGCGATTGCGATCAGGGTGCTGCGAAGCCGTGTCTGCTGGAATCCGGGAATCCGGCCGCGGGTGGTTCGCAGGTCGCCATGCGCTGAACGCGCGCGGTTGGCATGCCAGCCCATCAGGCCGCCCAAGACCAGGACGACTAACGCAAGTACGGCAGCGTCTGATGCCATGACATTCCCCCTCCCTGGGCATTCTAACCTAATCAGATCCTCTCGCAATGATTGCTGCCGGCGGGCGTAACACGCCGCTAATGCGGTTATTGCTCCGCGCCCGCAGGTGCCGGGGCCGGCGCGGCGGCCCCGCGGTGGCTGGCAGGATTGAGGACCGGGACCGCAGACCGAGCCGTGACGAGAGAGAGGCAGCGCGCATGAAAGACGGGTTGACGGCAGGAACGATCAGCATCACCGGGCATGGCGGGGACGAGATCGAGGCGTACCTCGCCCGTCCGCTTGACCCGGCTAGCCCGTTCGGCAGCGTCGTGGTGATCCACCACATGCCCGGCTACGACGCCGCGACGAAGGAGATAACGAGGAAATTCGCCGCGAATGGTTACGCGGCGCTGATGCCGAACCTGTACTGCCGGGACGCGCCCGGTGCCAGCCCGGATGACGCGGCGGCCGCGGCGCGGGCCAAGGGCGGAGTCCCGGACGAGCGCCTCGTCGGCGACGTCGCGGGCGCGGCCGCCCATCTGCGGGCACTGGACGGAGCCAACGGCAAGGTCGGCGTTATCGGCTATTGCTCCGGCGGGCGCCAGTCCTTCCTCGCCGCCTGCAGCCTTCAGCTGGAAGCTGCCGTGGATTGTTACGGGGCTTGCATCGTCAATCCGCCACCCGCGGGAATGCCGCTCAAGGTGCAGCCGATCATTGACCTGGCCAAGGCTCTGTCCTGCCCGCTGCTCGGTCTCTTCGGCGCCGACGATCAGTACCCCGCTCCGGCCGAAACGGCAGAAATGGCCAAGGAACTGTCCGCGCTGGGGAAAACTCATGAATTCCACACCTATGACGGTGCTGGTCATGCGTTTTTCGCCGTCAACAGGCCGTCCTACCGGGTCGATGCAGCCAATGACGGCTGGGAGAAGATCTGGGACTTCTACGGCCGCTACCTGGCCAGCTGAGGGAGCTCGCATGTGCACGTATCTCACCGAGAAGATCGAGGTCACCGGCAGCGGGAAGGGATCAGCGGGCTGGTTCGCGCTGAGCGACGCAACCGTGTACTTCGACCATCCGCAGCACGCCCAGGCTGAGCATACGCTCAACATCGATTTCCTGAATCCGGGCAAAGGGCCGTCCGCGCGGGTCGCGGTGGAGCTGACCGCGGAGTCGGCCCGCGCGCTGGCGCGGGCCATCGAGGCGACCCTGGAGGCCACGCCGCCCGGCCTGATATGAGCCGTCGCGGCGCGGCTAGCGGACGGCGGGCCGCTGCCGGTTCGGCTTTGTCAGTAGCCCGTGCCAGTATCAGGGCAAAGCGGCGGGCGAAGGCGGCGGCATGAAGTTCCGGGTCGGGCGAGAGGCACTGGGCGAGGCGGTGGCCTGGGTGGCGCGCGCCCTGCCGTCCCGGCCGGTCGTGCCGGTGCTGGCCGGGCTGCTGCTCGAAGCCGGCGACGGGCTCGTGCTGTCCTGCTTTGACTATGAGGTATCCGCGCGGGTCCGCATCGACGCCGACGTGGTGGAGGCGGGGTCGGCATTGGTTCCCGGGCGCCTGCTCGCCGAGATCACCCGGAGCCTGCCAAGCCAGTCGGCCGAGTTCACATCGGCGGCTGATGCGGTCAGCCTGACCTGCGGTAGCGCCGAATTCATGCTGGTCTCACTGCCGATCGAGGATTTTCCCGCGCTGCCCGAGCCGCCGCCCGCGGCGGGCACGGTGGACGGCGGGATCCTCGCCGCCGCCGCCGGCCAGGTCGTCCCGGCGGCCAGCCGGGACGACACGCTGCCGATGCTGACCGGCGTATGCCTGGATTTCGACGGCGGCACGATCACGCTCGCCGCCACCGACCGATACCGCATGGCGGTGCGGGAGATCCCGTGGCTACCGGCCGACCCTGATCTGCGGGCGGCGGCCCTTGTCCCTGCCAGGACGCTGGCAGACGTCGCGAGAACCATGGCGGCGGGGGTTCCGGTGACTATTGCGTACGGCGCCAGCAGCACCAGTAGCCAGGCAACGGCGGGCTCGGCGGGGGGCCGCGATGCGCGGGGGAGCGGCGAGCCCCGGCCGGCCGAGGGCATGATCAGCTTCGAGGGCGGCGGCCGCCGGCTGACCGCGCGGCTCATCGCGGGTGAGTTCATCCGGTACCAGTCCAGGTTTCCCGCCGAGTTTGGCTGCCGGGCGGAGGTTCCCGCAGGCCCGTTCATCGATGCGGTCCGGCGGGTGTCGCTGGTCGCCGAGCGGGCCAGCCCGGTCCGGCTGGCGTTCGGCCCCGGCGCTGTCGTCGTGGAGGCGCAGGCGGAAGGCCGGGCACGGGCCGTCGAGACGGTGGCGGCGGACTTCGAGGGCGACGAGCCCGTGATCGCCTTCAATCCGCACTACCTGCTCGACGGCCTCACGGCCGCCGCGGCCTCCGCGGCTCCCGTACCGGCGCGTGCCGCGGGCACGCCAGGCGACAGCGGCGAGGCGCCGCCCGAGCCGGCCGGGCGGATCAGGATCGAATTCACCAGCCCGGCCAAGCCGGCGCTCATCACGTGGGCGGCCGGCGGCGCGCAGGACGGGGCTGCGCAGGACGGCCGGGGCAGCCAGGCTGCCGTTGCCGCGTACCGCTACCTGGTGGTCCCGCTAAGGGTTCCGGCTAAGGCGTGAGCCACCCGCATCCCGGGCAGGCACGGTGATGATCAGAAACGGCCGCGCCTGAATACGCGCCGGAACAGGCCGCGGATCAGCCCGACGATCACTAGCAGGAGCGCCAGCTTGCCCGGTACCGGGAACACTCGCAGCAAGGGAGTCCAGGAGATCAGGAACCAGATCAGCGCTGCCACCAGCAGCACCGGGAAGAACCGTGGCCGGCGGGTCCTGCGCCGGTTCTCGTATCTCGACCGCTGCCAGCCGTCGCTCGGCACGCTCTGCGGCAGCCGCGCCGATGACACCGGGCTGTGCGGGAGATCCCGGGTAATCTGGCTCAGCTCGCGCTCGGTAGTCGCTGCGAGCGCCGCGCTGAGGCGCTCGTTGAATTCGTCGAGGGTCAGCCGTCCCTGCGCGTAGCTCTCACGCAGCCGCGTAGCTGCCGCGTCACGTTCGGCATCGCCGATGCGGAGGTCCGGTCCTGGCGCCATCTGTTCCTCCCGTGCCCGGCGGCTTCATCGAAATGCTGACACCAAGACGATATATCTCGATGCGATCAGCGGCAACCCGATACGGACACGGTAGCTGACCAGTCATGCGGGACGGACCGCGCTGCTGCTAGGAAGGAACGATGCACGCGGCTGCAACCAGGTGCGGCTGCCAGCGCATCTACCTGGGTAGGGATGCAGGCAGGAGAGGCCGTTCGTGGATTCTACCGAGGAGTTCATTGAATTCGCGGCTGCGGTGGGCCCGAGGTTGCGGCGTACCGCCTATCTGCTCTGCGGAGACTGGCATAGCGCGCAGGACCTAACCCAGAGCACGCTCGCGAAGGTCTTCGTGGCCTGGCACCGCATCAACAGCGGAGAGGGCGCTTACGCCTACGCGCACCGCACGCTGGTGAACTGCTACCTGGCGGGTAAGCGCAAGGGCAAGCACACGGAATTCCCGGTCGGCGGCGTCCCTGACCGTCCCAGCGGGCCGGAGACCACCGAGCTGAGGCTGGTAATGCTGCAGGCACTGGCTTCGCTGACCCCCAAGGCCCGGGCCGTGCTGGTGCTGCGCTACTGGGAGGACCGGAGCGTGGACCAGGTGGCCGCGATGCTCGGTTGCTCCGCCGGGAACGTGAAGAGCCAGAGCTCGCGTGCGCTGGACAGGCTCCGCGCGCTCCTCGGAGACACGCTGACCGAGCTGCGCGTACCTGACTGACGATCGAGCGGAAGGTATGCCGGGAAAGAGATGCAGGACATGGACGAGATGGCGGTGCGCTCGGCATTCCGGCGCGTCGTCGCTGCGGACGAGCCGCCGATCGGCGCGCTGGTCGGAGAGGCCCTGCGCGCCGGGCTCAGGCTGCGGCGGCGCAGGCGCTTGCAGGCGGCCAGCGCGTGCCTCGCGGTGGTGGCCGTCCTGGCGGCCGGCGTCCCTGCGGTGGCCGCCAGGCTCGACCAGGCCCCTCCGGGAACGATGCCGGCCACCGGCGGCGGCCCGGGACCGCGCGCGCGCGTCTCGCTGCCCGCCGGCTTTCACATGGTGCCGCCGGTCGTGCCGGCCCGGATCCCGGCCGGCCGCCAGGTGCCCGTTACCGCGAAATCGGTCGCCAGCCTGCTGCTTGCCGTCCTTCCCGCGGACCAGCGGACCAGCTATCTGGCCGCGGCCTCGCAGCCGGGCCGCAGCGCGGCGGCCAGCGTCGACGTGGATACGCACCAGGGAACGGGATCGGTCCTCGTGCAGATGGGCCCGCCAGCCGGGTCCCGGCTCCAGAGCTGCGGCGCCGCCCTGGCGGGGGACGGCGCGATCATCGGCTGCAAGGACTATGCCCTGACGGGTGGCACCGAGGTGCAGGAACTGGTGAGCGCCACTGGCGTGGGGTCGGATAACCAGGTAGTGCAGGGCTACAGCTACGTATTCGCCGCGACGGTCCGCCGGGCGGACGGCGTCAGCGTGATGGTCCAGGCATCGAACTACGTGCCGGGTCCCGCATCGCTCCCGCCGCTCACGATGGCCCAGGTTGTCCATGCGGCCGCCGACCCGAGATGGTCCTGGGCGATGGACAGCGCGTTCGTGGCACATGCGCAGCGGGTGCGGTTGACCGCGCCCGCGCCCCGTGACTGCGCTCAGGTGCAGCCAGCGGGCCCGCGCTGCTAGGCCCCAGGTCAGGCCGGCCAGTTCAGGAAGTAGCTGCCCCCGCCGGTCTGCGGGTTGGTGACATCGGCCTGCACGGACACGGGTCCGGCCCGGGCGAACACCAGCGTCAGGGTGATCGAGGTGTTACCGCGCATTGGCCGTGCGCCGGTGATCAGAAGATGAGGGCCATCAGGCACGAGCTGGACGACAGCCCCGGCGGCGATCCCGATATCAGGAACGGTCCGCATCGTGACTGACCCGCTCCTGACGGGAGCACGGAACGCGACCGTGCCGCCGTCGCTCGTCCGGGCGGAGACCAGCCGATCGGCGGGTCCATTGTTCCGGATCACCAGGAAGGCATCGGTCGTGCCGCCGACGGGTGGCTGCGGGATGGATGCCGTCCCTAGCTGGATGGCCGGGACCGTGCCGGCGGCCCGGGCACAGCCGGTGATCGCGGCGCCGCCGGCGGCGAGGATGCAGGCCGCGACCGCAGCTCGGGCCGCCACCGCGCCCGGTGCCCGGAGCATCCCACGCCCTGTCACGACGGGATCCCGGTTCGCTGCATCATCCTTACCTTCGCGTCAGTTCCAGCCGGCTCATCGTCTCACGGTGGCCGGCCGGCGCACTGACCGGGCCTCAGCCGCGCAGCACGGCGGTACCGAGCAGGCCGAGCGGCGGTGAGCCCAGGCTCAGCATGGCGGTATGGAAGCGGCGCAGCGAGTAACCGGTGCCCCACGCCTTCCTGGCCTGGTCGCGCAGGTCCAGGATCTCCAGCTTGCCCCAGGTGTAGCGGCCGTAGGTCGGGTCGAATGTCGCGCGGCGCGCCTCGGAGAGCGCGGCCGGCCCCGCCAGGTGCGTGTCCGACTCGAACCTGCTGGCGCCCTCCTGCACGGTCATCCCGGCAGTGTGCACGCCGATGGCGCAGGCGAGCCGGGTCACCCGGACGAGCGCCTCCAGCCAGACGCCGATCGCGAACCTCGGGTCGTCAGCGCAGAACCCCTCCTCGACGCAGAGTTCCTCCGCATAGTGGGCCCAGCCCTCGACGAACGCCTCCGAGTGCAGCGTGCGCCGTACCTCGGTAGGCGCCCGCCGGATGGCCCGGCCGTGCGAGAAATGCCCGGGAGCTACCTCATGCACGGTAATCCCTGGCAGCGTGGTCGCGCTGAACACCTCCAGCCAATCCTGCGCGTCCTGTTCCGGCCAGGAAGGGTCAGGCGGCGTGATGTGGTACCACGAAGGTCCCTCCGGCTCGCCGGGGCCAGCCGGGGACATCATCGCCATCGCCCAGCGCCGCGATTCCGGGGCGAGCCCTACCAGGCACTCCCCGTCCTGGTAGGGCACCAGGTCCCGCTCCCTGGTGAAGTCGATGGCCCGCGCCGTCCAGTAACGCGCGGCGTCGATGACGCCGTCGGCGTCCGGATGATCGCAGACCAGCTCGCGCGCGACCTCCAGCGGCGGCTTGCCCGGATTCAGCCGCGCGCAGCTCTCCGCGAGCAGCGCGCTTAGCCGGTCCCGCTCGGCGTCGGCCCGCTCCCCGAGCCTGCCCAGGTCGACCCGGATGCCCTCGGCGCTGCTCATCAGGGCGGTCAGCGCGGCGGTGCCCAGGGCGGCATCCGGGTCGCCGCTGGAGGCGGCCGTGTCCACGTGCGCCACCAGCCGGGCATGCGCGGACAGCGCGGCCGCTCGGGCCGGCTCGCTTGCATAGGCGGGTATCCCGGCCGCGAGCCCGCGGATGCCTTCAGCCAGCGCCGTCGCTACCGGCGCGCTGACCTGATCCAGTGCATCAATGGCCGCGTCGACGGCCTGCGGCCACGCCGCCAGCTGGGCCAGCGCGGCGTCGCCGCGCTGCTGCCGCGGAGCGTAGTCACGGTCGTAGCAGGCCAGGTCCATCGCCGCGAGGTGCAGAGCCGGGCTGCGGCGGTGCAGCTCGAGGTCACCCAGCGACACCCGGGCGTGCTCCTCGAACGTGGCCAGCTGCGCCTCGTCATGGGAGTCGTCCAGCCGCTGCCCGCTGGCCCTCGCGGCAGCAAGACGGCCGAGGCCGTGCCGCACCCCTTCCCGGGACAGGTCCTGGATCTTTCCGTCGTATTCATGGCGTCCGCTGTACTCGCGCATCTCGGCGACGCCGAGATCGCAGACAGCACGCAGCCGCGGGGCCAGATCGTCCATGCCGGGAACGCTATCGTCCAGCTGATGCCCGGGTTGCGGCAGGCCTGGAAGGTGAAGCCGAAGATCACGGCGGCATGACGGCTGCCTGGCGGGAAGACCCGGAGTCCCCTCTACCCGGCCGTCCCGCGGGTGCCGCGCCCGGGGGCCACCGGCTGAACGGTGAGGATGCCGTGGCCGTGCATCGCCGCGGCACACGCCTGGAATGCGTGCCGGACAGAACTGACGGACGCTGCGCCGGGCAGGCGGATGCGGAGCCAGTGCGCGGTGACCGGCCGGCACGTCTTCGCCGGATAGTTCGCCGCGGCAGTGACCTGCAGCCAGGCGTGCGCGGTCGCGCCCGGCCGGAGTGCCACGGGACGCGCGGTCACATCTCGGTCCCATACCGCAGCGCTGCCGATCTGGTGGCCGGCAGATGTGGCGAACCAGGCGTCCGGATAGCCGTCCAGGAGACAGCTGGCGCCCGACCCGTTGGTGAAGTCGATCGGGTAATAGGTGCTCCCTGCCGCCGCGCCAGCAGCTCCGTCGTCGACGGTTACCCTGAGGCCGGACGCCATGCAGGCGCTGTCGGCCGCGCCGCTGCCGCCCCCGGCGCCGGGATGAGCGACCGCCGAGCCGCAGGCCGCGAGGCCGGCCATGACAAGTACGGCGAAGCAGGCGGTCCTGATTGCGATGAATCGCGGGGCAGAAAGCGGATAATGCGGAATGCGTAATCTCATCGGGCTCGCCCTCTCACTGCCGAGAATGCGCCTACGAAAGGTAGGACGCAATCATGCAGCCCGGAGTTGTTCACCGGGAACGGTTCTGCCAAGAACTGCTCAAGAAATGCTCGGGCTGGCACCGGATATAGCCCGGTACGTCGGCTCAACCGGGGATTTGCGATGACTGGCTGCCTTTCCCGGGCGCCCAAGCTTGCTCAGCCGGGCATCAGGGTCAGGTGCTGGGAGCGTCCGGTTCCGGCTCAGCGGCCGGCGGGTCGAAGTGGACGTCGACGTGTTCGAAGCCCTTGCTGCGCTGAGCCTTGGCCTGTCTGGAGTACGCGCGCCGGTCCCCGGTGGTCAGGATGACATTGTCGGTGAACGGGGTCAGCAGCGACCTCGGGTGCATGCGGCTGACGCGGACGACGTTGATCTCGACGCACAGCAGCACGACCATCGCGCTGAGGTAGAGGAACGCGAGCATGCCGAGGACGACGGCGAACACCGCGTTGGTGTCGCTGGCGTGCCGGACCACGTGCCGGACGTAGACGATCCCGAAGGATTGCAGAAGCTGCCAGATCACGGCGGCGGCAATCGCGCCCGGCGCAACGTCGTGCACGGACAGCTGCCTGGCGGTCGCGAAACGGAACCAGAAGACGAACACGGAGATGTTGATCACCACGGACGCCGCGAGCGCCACGAACCTGAGGGCTATCCCGAACGGGCCGACCCCGCTGCCGCCCACGATGGACAAGGCGGTGGTGCCCATGATGGCCAGGCCGCCGGTTCCCAGCAGCACCAGGCTGCGGCCGCGAGCCTTCAAGGGGTTTGGCCGGCTGTTACGTGGCACCCCCCATACCGTGTTAGACGCGTACTGGAACGCCTGCGCGACGCCCAGCCCTCCGTACAGGCACCCGAGGATCCCTATCAGCAGCCCGGCCGGGCCGCCGCCGATCCGCTTCGGCTGCGCCAGCTCCCCGCCGATCACCGGGAACTGCTGCAGCGCCCGGACCAGCACCTGGTGCTGCAGCATGCCATCGCCGGATAGCACGAAGCCCAGGATCGTCGAGGCCAGCAGCAGCAGCGGAAACAGTGACACGAACCCGTAGTACGTCAGCAACGCCGCCAGGTACGCACCGAAGTCATCGAAGTACTTGTACACCACCGCCAGCGGGAACCCAGCCCAGTGATGCTTCCGCTGAAACCGGTCCAGCCGTCCCGGCACCGCCACGCCAACCACCTCACCGCACATCGACCGAATCGCCCGCTATCGGGCGGCGTAGCATGCCGGAGCGTGCGCACGACCAGGCGCTGTGACAAGGATAAGGTCTTCGCGTCGCCGCTGGAGGCAGCTGCCGCCGACGGCGCCCCGGCGGCCGCGCAGTCCTCATCGGCCGGAAATCAGGCCGCCGCATGCACCGGGCACCCCGGTGCATCGACGGCAGTCGCTTGAACCAGCTGGCCGGGCAGCCTACACTCTGGGGCCATGAATAAGAATTCAGGGATTGGCCTCATGTCGTTCGGGTTCGTGCTGGTGGTCGTCGGTGCCATCATGAGGTTTGCCGTATCGGTGCATACCTCTGGATTCAATATCCACAAGGGCGGTGACATTCTGCTCCTGGTCGGGATAATTCTCGTCGCTGTCAGCCTGTTCATCATGTTCATGGGCGCCAAGAGCCGTACCACTACCCGAACGGACATTCGGGAAACTCCATCGGGCCAGCAGCGGACCGAGCAGCGGGACGACTGGGGCACGCCCTAACTCGCGGGCAGCGTACGGAAAATCGCTGCTCGGCACAGAGAAAGCTGGGGCTGGCCGCGGGAAGCCTCCGAGCGCAAGTTCGCCGATGCCCGCAGGGCACCGGAGGCCCAAGAGGATTTTCGCGGGTCGCATTCGGAAGCTCTCGTGAGTTAGACCGTTGCGCTCTTTAGGCAGGGCAGAAAAGAATCGGCATTTCGCGGGCCGGCGCCGGCCAATCGTCTTCCCGCCCACCGCCGTCCTGCCCTGGCCGCTCCGCGCTCAACGGCAGTGGCCTGCATATCCCCGAGTCCGGGCCGCGCGCCCATCGCGCCCGGAGCCGCCGGCCCGCCGCGATGAACACTGCTCTCGCCTCGTTAGGGACCGCCAGAGCGGGGTACTGGCGCCAGAGTCGTATGCCGGATGGCCTGTATCGTGCCCGGAGGTAAGGCGTGGAGATCAAGATGGCGCTGTCCCTGCCGCGCGATGCGGCCAGTGTGCCGGTCTGCCGCCAGGTCCTTGATAGCTGCCTCGAAATCCTCGGGGTGATACCGGGGACGCGAGCTGACATCATCCTTGCGCTGAGCGAGGCATGCGCCAACGTCATCCAGCACGCGGGGACTGATGACGAGTATGAGGTGCGGGCTAGCGCCAGGGATGGCCGGTGCATCATCGAGGTGGTGAACACCGGAAACGGCGCGAAAGTGAAGGCTCCCGGCGGCGGGCTTGCCCCGCTGACTGCCGAACATGGCCGCGGGCTGAAGATCATCGATGCGGTCGCCGAGAACCTGAGCCTGACCGGCAACGGGCGGGAAGGAACGACCGTTCACTTCGAGAAGCCCCTGGACTGGCTGCCGGGCGCGGCGGGCGAGATCCTCTTCAGGGAGGCCGCGGCACAGGCAGCTGACCCGGCGCCGGCCGGCGCGGATCATGACTGAGGCGATCATGACCGCATGGAAGGGCCGGCGCCCGGCGCCGTCCACGCGACCGGCAGCCGCTTGACGCCGCGCTGGAAGTTCGAGCGCAGATAAGACGGCTCGCCCGCGTAGGCGAGCGCAGACGTACGGGCGGTCAGCTTCCTGCGGTCACCGAGTCACGTGCCGTGCCTATGGACTCCCGAGCGAACTCGACCCCAAGGGCTGTGTCAGGCCGTTTCCCTCTCGGCCAATGTCAGGTAGGTACCCGAGCTGTTCTGGTATTCGCCCACGGCGGTGCAGGTACTAGCCGCGGTGCAGGACACGCCGTTCAGCGGGCTTTCGTCCGTGCCGGCCGGGCTGGGAGTGGTCTGGACCGTCCAGGTCGTGCCGTTCCATCCCTCGGCGAAGGGCCCGGTGGGCTCCGCGTTGCTTTCGGCGTAGGAGCCGACCGCGGTGCAGGCAGTGGCCGAGGCGCAGGACACGCCGGAAAATACGTCCGTGGGTCCGGCCGGGTTGGGAGTGGTCTGGGTCGTCCAGGTTGTGCCGTTCCACCGCTCGGCCAAGGTCACTTTGGCACTCGTGTTGAGTTGTTGGTAGCCCACGGCGGTGCAGGCACTGGCCGAGGCGCAGGATGCGCCGTACAGGTAGTCCGACTCGGGCCCGGGGTTGGTGGTGCTCTGGATCTTCCAGGATGTGCCGTTCCACCGCTCGGCCAACGTCCGGTAGGCATCCGAGCTGTTTTCGTAGCCGCCCGCGGCGGTGCAGGCACTGGCCGAGGTGCAGGACACGCCCTCCAGTTCGGGCTCGCTCGATCCAGCCGGTTTAACGGTCGCATGGATCGTCCAGGATGTGCCATTCCATCCCTCGGCCAATGCGAAGTAGATGCCCGAGGTGTTGTAAGTAGTAGCCCACGGCGGTGCAGGCGCTGGCCGAGGTGCAGGACACGCCGTTCAACTGGCTGTAACCGGCGCCGGCCGGGTTGGGGGTCGTCTGGGTCTTCCAGGATGTGCCGTTCCACCGCTCGGCCAACGTGACGACGTCTCCCGAGTTGCTCAGGATGCCGCCCACGGCGGTGCAGGCACTGGCCGAGGTGCAGGACACGCCGTTCAGGCTGGTCACGTTGGGGCCGGTATGGATCTTCCAGGTCGTGCCATTCCACTGCTCGCCCAACGTGATGGTGCTTCCCGAGCTGTTGTAGTAGTAGCCCACGGCGGTGCAGGCAGTGGCCGAGGTGCAGGACACGCCCTCCAGATTGTTCCCGTCCGAGCCGGCCGGGTTGGGGGTGCTCTGGATCTTCCAGGACGGGCTAGCAGCCGGCGAGCCGACCGCTAATCCCCCCAGGGTGGCGGCACCAGCGGTCCCAGCCAGCATGAGGACAGACCCGATGGCCAAGGCCACGGAGACAACCACGGCGGTCACGGCAAAGCGTCTAGCCCCGGCCCGACCGCCCCTTTGGGATTCGATGATGAAAGGCACCCGTCCTCCTCCCATGGCCCACATGGATCGTAGGCCTAGCCCTTTGACCCGTCTAGAGGCAATGTCACTTAGCCGAGTCTCTTAGCCAAAGCGCGTCCCGCTCCGCCGAGCGTGACGCCAGCCGGACGCCGTTCCGGGACGCCGGGCGGCGTTTCGCTACGGTGGGATGCTTGCAAGCCGGCGAAGGGATGGCCATGTGGAACTCGTTCAGCACGGACGCTCGCGGTGGCATCACGGCGGAGGTGATCACCTATCCCGGCGGCGGCGGGGATGAGATTCACGCCTACGTCGCCAGGCCGATCGGAGCCGGGCCGGCCCCGGGCGTCATCGCCGTGCACCACATGCCCGGCTGGGACGAGTTCTACCGGGAGTTCGCTGAGCGGCTCGCGCGCCACGGGTACAGTGTGATCTGTCCCGACCTGTACTGCCGCTTCGGCCACGGCACCCCCGACGACGTGACGGCAAGGGTCCGCTCCGAGGGCGGCGTGCGCGACGACAGCGTGGTAGCCGACTGCGAGGCCGCGCTCCGGTGGCTGAAGGCCCTGCCGACGAGCAACGGCAAGGCGGGCGTCATCGGCTCTTGCTCGGGTGGTCGTCATGCGCTGCTGGCCGCCTCCCGGCTGGCTGGCTTCGACGCGGTCGCTGACCTGTGGGGAGGCGGCGTGGTCATGGCGAAGGAGGATCTGTCCGATGCACGCCCGGTCGCTCCGATCGACTACACCGCCGGCCTGGCCGCGCCCCTGCTCGGGATTTTCGGCAACGATGACAAGCATCCGACGCCCGGGCAGGTGAACCTCCACGAAGCGGAGCTGAAGCGGCACGCCAAGGCATATGAGTTCCACCGCTACGACGGTGCCGGGCACGGCTTCTTCTACTACCACACCCCGATGTACCGGCCCGAGGCAGCGATGGACGGCTGGGAGAAGATCTTCAGCTTCTTCGGCCAGCACCTGACAGGCTGACAGCGGTCAGCAGCCGAGGTCCTCAGCGAGCTCAATGAGCCCGTCGGCTTCGGCCGCACCATCCAGCGCGGGCGGGGCCGCCGGAAGTGCGCCGGGACCCCACTCGAGCGGCCGCCGGATGAAGACCGGGCGAAGGCCCAGCGCGGCGGCGGCGTGCAGGTCCGCCGGGTGCGCGGCCACCATTGCGGCGTCCTCGGGCTGGCAGCCGAGCAGGCGCAGCGCGGTGAGGTACACCTTGGCGTCGGGCTTGTAGCCGTCGGCGAGTTGCGCGGAGAGGACGGCATCGACGCGCAGGTCAGCGAACTTGAGCAGGTCGGCGAGCAGGGCGACATGGCCGTTCGACAACGTGGCGGTGACGTGCTTGCGGCGCAGCCGGTCGAGCCCCTCGCGGCTATCGGGCCAGGGCCGCAGCCGCCGCCAGCCGCTGACGAGCGTTTCCCGGTCCGCGGCCGAGAGCGTGACGCCGCGCCGGGCAAGTACGCCGGCCAGGGTCTCATGCTGCAGGGAGTCGAGGTCGCGCCACGCGGCGCCCTGGCGGATCTGGTCCATTGCGGGCTGGTACGCGCGGCGCCAGTCATCGACGATGCCCGCCCAGTCGGCCTGGAGGCCTGAACGGGCTCCGGTTGTCTCTGCGATGTCGATCAGGCTGGATCGCCAGTCGACAAGCGTTCCGAATACGTCAAACAGCAGGACGCGCAGCGGCTTCACAGCGGCCAGTATGTCAACGCCAGCCGGCATCGCCAGCCGGCGGGCGCACCGGCGCCGCGTATGTTACGGAGCGCATCTTAACGATACGTCTGAGTAATCAATGGGTAAAGACTGGGCACGGGCGGTGCCGCTTAGGTTCGCCGGCATAACGGGGACAGGAGTGCTAAGCGATGCCGAAAAAGGAGCACTGGGGGTCCGCGCGCCATGTCGCCGCGGTGAGCGTGGCCGTCGTCGCGGTGATCGCGGCTTCGGTGGGCGTGACCATCTGGCGCTACGAGGCCGCCTTGTCCCGGTCGGCCGTGGAACTCGGCGCTCACCAGGACGCTGTGCTCACCGCGCAGCTTGTCGCCCTGTTCTGGCATCAACGCGAGGCGATACGCGAGGATCTGCTCACCCCGGCGCCGGATGTGCTGCTGGAGATACGCACGACCGACGGGCAGTTCGCGGCCACGGCGGCCACGCTGGCACGCACGGTGCCGGCCGCCGATTCACGGTTCCGCGCGCAGGCCGCGACGGCGAACCTGGCGTTCTATGGCCTGTTCACGCGGGTCCGGGGGGCCGCAGGGACGACAGAGGCACGTGACACCGCGGCGAACGTGCGGATGGATGCTGCCGAGCCCACTGTCTTGGACCCTCTTGCCAGTCTCAACCGAGCACTGGCCGAGCGCGCGGATGCGGCGCAAGCAGCCGCTGCCTCGGCTTCCGGCCAGGCGCTCAGGATCGGGCTTGCCGCAGCCATCCTCGCCGTCCTGGCGGGCCTCGCATTCGCGATCTTCGCGGTGCGACTGCTCCGCCGGGCGTTCGACCTCCTGGCACGGCTGCGCTCAACCTCCGCCGTCCTAGTCGAGGTGGCGGGCGAGCTGCGCGCTGCGGCCGGGAACGCGGCCGCGGCGACGGCCGAGCAATCCTCGGCGGTCGCGGAAACGTCGGCGACGATTGAGGAGCTGGCGTCGACGGCGGGCTCGATCGCCGGCAATGCGCACGCTGTGGCGAAGGCCGCTGAGCTGACGGGCGACACGATGCGGGATATGCAGGAGAAGGTGGAGCTGATCGCGGCGCGGGCGCTGTCGCTGGGTGAGCGGGCGCAGAGTATTGGCGAGATTGTCGGGCTGATCAGCGACATTGCGGGGCAGACGAATCTGCTGGCGCTGAATGCGGCGATTGAGGCGGCGCGGGCGGGGGAGGCGGGGAAGGGGTTCGCGGTGGTGGCGGCGGAGGTGCGGAAGCTGGCGGAGCGGTCGGTGCATTCGACGAATTCGATCAGCGTGATTATTACCGGGGTGCAGGACGAGACGAATGCGACGATCATGGCGACGGAGCAGGGCACGCGCCAGGCCCGCGAGGTCGGCGAGCTGATGGCATCGACGGCGACCATGCTCGAGGACTCGATCCTCGCTACGCAGCAGCAGAAGTCCGCTGCTGACCAGGTGGACAGCGCGATCCAGCAGATCCGCCAGGCGGCCGACCAGCTCGCGCTGGAGCAGACGCAGTGGTCGGCCACCGCCGAACGGCTGGATATGCTTGTGGAAGAACTCGCCGGCGTCCTGCGAGAGGACAGCGGGGACCGGCTCGCCAGCGGATGAGGATCCCTCCGGGCGTTGCGGCGCAGGCGATCGAGTTCTTCGCGGCTATCTGGCCAGGGCCGCAGATGCCGCCAGCCGCGGACGAGAATCCCGCAGGGACTGGACGAAGCTCCGCTGGCTGCCAGGACGAGGACTTGTCACTATGTGAGACCGGCAGCGGGCTGCCCGCATGTGACAATCTCAGCGCACGTAGCCAACGAGTGAGCAAAACCGGAACGAGGAACTGTGGCTGAGACGAACGCGCCATCGCCAGCGGCCACCATGCTGACTGTCGCTCTTGACGTGCCGTCAGCGCAAATTCTCGCCGATCAAGCATCGATCATCCAGGATCTTCAGTTCGTCATGGAATGTTGCAAGCGGCTGCTTACCGAGCTGGCCAGGCCCGAGGAGGACCGGGATGCGGTGGTGCCGCAGGCGCTCTGGTCTTCAGCGCTGGTTGCCTACGGCCGCTGCTTTGGCAAGGGTAAGCGGTTCGGGCTGGCGGCTGAAGATGTGCGAACCCTGCCGCTTGAGGGCGAGGTAATGAAATATCACAAATGGGTAATCGAGGAACGCAACAGGCTGACCACGCATCCAGCCAACCCATTTGAGGCGGCGAGGGTAGGGGCAGCACTCTCGCTGCCCGGGCAAGCGGAACGGCGGGTGCAGGGCATCGCGGTTCTTTCCACAAGCCATGTGCTCGTCGATGACACCGGCGTTCGGCAGCTAGGCGGCCTGGCGTCAGAACTGGCAAAGCAAACTGCTGAGAAAGCGCAGCAGCAGCAGGATTCTGTGCTTGCGGATGCACAACAGCTCAACATAGATACCTTGGATAAATTGCCGCCGCTGCACATGCGCTCAGCCGCCGCTGGTGACTAGCTCGCTGTTCGACCTGTCGGGGCGCCGCGCGCTGGTGACCGGCTCAAGTAGGGGCATCGGCGCTGTGCTGGCTGCCGGGCTGGCCGAGGCAGGAGCCGAGGTCGTGCTCAACGGCCGTGATCGGGGCACCCTGACGCGGGCACGCGACGAGCTGGCGGGCAGGACCGGGGCCACGGTGCATGCCGCCGCCTTCGACGTGACCGATCCGGATGCGGTGGACGCCGGCCTGCGCGAGGCAGAGGCGGCAGCCGGTCCGCTGGACATCCTGGTCAACAACACCGGCGCGCAGCACCGGGAGCCGATGCTCTCGGTGCCGGTCGCGGACTGGCGGCGGCTGCTGGAAACGAATCTGACCAGCGCCTTCATCATGGGACGGGCAGCGGCGCGCGGAATGGTCGAGCGCGGCTATGGCAAGATCATCAATGTCTGCTCGGTGCAGAGCTGGCTGGCAAGGCCGGGCATCGCGGGATATGCGGCGTCCAAGGGCGGCCTGGCGATGCTGACCCGCAGCATGTGCGCCGAGTGGGCAAGCAGCGGCGTGACCGCCAACGGGCTTGCCCCGGGCTACGTGGTCACCGAGCTCACCCGCGCGCTGGCTGATGACCCTGAATTCGATGCCTGGCTGCGCAAGCGCACCCCGGCCGGCCGCTGGGCGCGGCCCGAGGACCTGGTCGGCACCCTGGTGTGGCTGGCTGCCCCGGCATCGGACTTCGTCAACGGGCAGGTAATCGCCGTTGACGGCGGACTAACAGCAGTGATCTGAGCAGGCACGACCTCCGCCATCAGCGGGGCCGTCCGGCATCCCAGACAGGGAACTGACGCCATCCGGGCGCAGGCCGGGCGTGTCCGGATGCCGGTCCTGGAGTTATGCGCGGGGCTGGCCGGCCGGGGACACAGCGCCCGGCTGCGACGGTGCCGCTTCGGCGTGGACCGTCCCGCGGCGGGCGTAGCGCTGGGCAAACCGCCGCAGGATGGCAGGGGGGCGGGTGACGCTGCTGCGATGGGCCAGCGCCTTGAGTTCTCCGGCCCGTTCGGGTTCGAAGTAGCCGGCGTGCTTATAGACGTCGACCCGGGTGCAGAAGCCTGGGGCGTCCAGTTCCGGGTGGAACTGGGTGGCATAGGCATTCGAGCCGATCCTGAATGCCTGCACCGGGCAGGCGGGGGAACTGGCGAGCAGGACGGCGTGGCGCGGCAGCGCGCTGATCGCCTCCTTGTGGCCGACGAACGCGTCGAACGTGCCGGGCAGCCCGCAGAGCAGCGGATCTTGCCGGCCCTCGCGGGTCAGGGTTACCGGGACGGGACCGGGCAGCTCGCCGTGCCGCCGGTCGACCACCGCTCCCTGGTGACTGCCGAGCGTCCCGATGCCGTAGCAGGCCCCGAGGAACGGGAAGTCGTCGGTGATCACCCGGTCGAGCAGGCCGCGCAGATCCGCCTCGACCCGCCGCTGCACAGGTGATTTCGACCCCTCCGGGTCGCTGCAGTTGAACGGCCCTCCGCCCAGGAGGATCCCCGACCATTCGCCCAGATCGATGTTTCCCAAGGGTCGTTGCTCCAGCCGGACCCGGCGCAGATCGCGCTCGCCTAGCCCGGCGAAGCCAAGAAACGACTCGTACTCGCCGTCCGCGACGGCGTCATCGGCGCGGATGGCCAGCAGCAGGAACGGTTTCACGAGGTCACCCTACGGGTTCTCCGGCCGCCGGCACGATCAGTACGCCGGATCGCCGGTTACCGGCGCGCCCGGGCTGGCACCTGCACCGGTAGTCCCCCGGGAGGCCGACCGGCGGTGGCCGCTATCAGCCACCGCCGTTTCCGGGCTGGACGGCCTCGACGCTCAGGATGTGGATCGCCTTCGCCCGGCTGGAGCAGGCCGGGGCGGTGAAGCTGAGGTAGATGGGCGCCGTCTGGTTCGGCGGGTAGATCTTCAGCACGTGCGCGGTGACCAGGTGACAATCGGAGTTGGGGTAGTTCATCGCATCGACGACCTGCAGCGTGGCGTGGGCGGTGCCGCCAGCCGCGATGGTGACAAGCGTGCTGCTCACCGCGGGGTTCCTGCTCGCCGCGCGGCCGATCAGGCTGCCGCCGTTCCCGGTCACGAACGAGACGCCCGGGTAGCCGAACAGCGTGCAGGCGGCGCTGGAGACATTGGTGAATTCAAGCGGGTAGTACGTGCTCCCGGCAGCGCCGTTGCCGGATCCCACGGATGCCCGCAGCCCGGAGGTCGGGCAGGGCAGCGGCCCCGTCGGCGTCGGCGTCGGCGTCGGCGTCGGCGTCGGAGTTGCCGGAGCGGTGCTGGCCGGAGTGGTGGCTGCCGCGGTCTTCGCCGGGGCAGTCGCTGCCGCCGGACTCTCGGCGGAGCCGCATGCGGCGATCAGCACGAGGCCGCTGCCGAGTGCTGCTGAGGCGATCATGCGCCGGAGATCGCAGTGGAATGACGTCATCGCAGTGCCCCTTATCGTGGCGGATGGCCTGTCGAGACCATGCGACACCTAGGACGCCGGCGGAACCAGGCTGGTTGCCGCCTGTGCTAACAACCATGTCACGATCCGGCCGCGTCGCGGGTAGGCCTGGGCGCGACGCACCGGTAGCGTCGGGATGATCCTTCCTAGTGCAGGATGATCTTTCCCAGTGCAGGAGGCGTCGATGCCCGGCAATGCCCCGTTCACTACCAGGCCGCAACTGGCCGGCAGCTTTGGCATGGTGGCCTCGACGCACTGGCTGGCTTCCGCGGCCGGCCTGGCGGTGCTGGAGAAGGGCGGGAACGCGTTCGACGCCGCGGTCGCCGCCGGTCTCGTGCTGCAGGTGGTCGAACCGCATCTGAACGGCCCGGGCGGCGAAGTGCCCGTGATCGGCTTCGACGCCACCGCGGGCGAGACCTTCGTCCTCGACGGCCAGGGGCCTGCCCCCGCTGCGGCAACCCCCGCGGTTTTCGGCGCGCTCGGCCTGGACCTGGTCCCTGGCACCGGGCTGCTGGCGGCCTGCGTGCCCGCCGCATTCGGCACCTGGATGCTGCTGCTCGAACGGTACGGCAGGCTGACCCTGCGCGAGGTGATGGAGTACGCGATCGGCTACGCGCGGGACGGCTACCCGCTGCTGCCCACCGCGAGCGCCACCATCGCCGCGGTGGCCGGCACCTTCCGCGATCACTGGCCGAGCTCGGCGGAGATTTACCTGTCGGCCGGGCTGCCCGCGCCAGGATCCCGTTTTGCCAATCCTGCGCTGGCCGCGGTCTACGGCCGCGTCCTGGCCGAGGCGGAGGCTGCGGGAGCCAGCAGGGACGCGCAGATCGAGGCGGCCCGCCGGATCTTCTACGAGGGGTTCGTTGCCGAGGCCATCGCTGCCTACCTTGAGCAGGCCGAGGTGATGGACGTCAGCGGACGGCCCCATCGCGGCCTGCTGGCCGGCCAGGACATGGCGGACTGGCGGGCCGGCGTGGAGGCTCCGGTGACGTTCGACTACGCGGGACTCACCGTCTGCAAGACCGGCCCCTGGGGGCAGGGGCCGGTCTTCCTGCAGCAGCTTGCCCTGCTCAGCGGCTTTGACCTGGCGGAGATGGGCCCGGCAAGCGCGGACTTCATCCACACGGTGGTGGAATGCGCCAAGCTGGCCTTCGCCGATCGCGAGGCGTGGTACGGCGATCCGCGCTCGTCCGACGTGCCGATCGACGCCCTGCTGTCGGCGGAATACGCCAGCCAGCGCCGGCCGCTGGTCAGCGGCGAGGCATCGGGTGACTTCATCCCCGGCGCGCCCGGCGGCGCCGTCCCGCGGCTGCCCGGCTACGCGCTGGCCGCGTTTCCCGGGGCGGCCGCGGAATTCGGGCCGGCCGAGACGACCGAGACGGGCGAGTCGCCAGGGGAGGCTGCGCTGGCCCGGGCCAGCGCGGCGGCACGGGCCCGCGGTTCAGCCGGGATACGCGGCGATGACGCGGGCACGGGCGAGCCGACGGCCGGGTCCGCAGCGCAGGCGGCGCCGGCTCCCGAGCTGGGCCCCGGCGACACCTGCCACCTGGATATCGCCGACAGCTTCGGCAACATGGTCTCGGCGACGCCCAGCGGCGGCTGGCTGCAGAGTTCCCCGGTCATCCCCGGGCTCGGGTTCTGCCTCGGCACCAGGGCGCAGATGTTCTCCCTGACCCCTGGCTTCGCCAGCACGCTCGCGCCAGGACGCCGGCCGCGGACCACGCTGTCACCGAGCCTCGCGCTGCGCGGCGGCGAGCCTTACCTCGCGTTCGGCACGCCGGGTGGGGACCAGCAGGACCAGTGGACGCTCGCGTTCTTCCTCAATCACGTGCTTTTCGGGATGAACCTGCAGGAGGCAATCGACGCGCCGGGCTTCCACACCGACCACTTCCCGTCGTCGTTCTACCCGCGCGGAGCCGTGCCGCGGTCGCTGGCCGTCGAGTCGCGGGCGGGGGAGCAGGTGATCGCGGAACTGCGGCGGCGCGGGCACCAGGTGGAGGTCATGCCGCCGTGGTCGCTGGGCCGGGTCAGTGCCGTGTCCCGCGACCGGGGGTTCCTGTATGCGGGCGCGAACCCGAGGGGAATGCAGGGCTACGCCGTCGGCAGGTAACGCCGTTCCGTCTGCGGTTTGCCCGCCGCCGCGTCAGGCCAGCACGTCCGGGCTGGCTGGCAGCGCCGCGGCGGCAAGCTCGCCGGAGAGCACCGTAACGGCGTGGCCGGCCAGCAGGATCCGGTCCGCCGCCGCCCGCACCCGGACGGTGCCGCCCCGCGGCGAAGCCTGGAAGCCGGTCAGCTCGGTGCGGCCCAGCCGCCCGAACCAGTACGGGGCCAGCGTGCAATGCGCGGAGCCGGTGACCGGGTCCTCGGGTATGCCGACCGCAGGGGCGAAGAAGCGGGAGACGAAGTCCGCGCCCGCCCGGGACGCGGGGGCGGTCACGATCACGCCGCGGATCGTCGCGCTCATGAGCTTGCCCGGGTCCGGCCGCAGGCCGGTCACCTCGTCCTCGGTGGCCACGACCACGAGGGAATCCTCCGGCGCGTGGCCGGTCCAGACCGGCGCCGTGACACCGAGGGCGTCCAGCATGCCGGGCGGCGGCTCTTCCTGGCTGGCCGGCCTGGCAGGGAAGTCCAGGACGATCTCGGCGCCGTCCCGGCGCGCGGCCAGCGGCCCGCTGGCCGACTCGAAAGCAATCGGCTCGCCAGCCGCAGCCAGGCCGGTCTCGTAAAGCACATGCGCGCTGGCCAGGGTGGCGTGCCCGCACAGCGCCACCTCGACGACTGGCGTGAACCAGCGCAGCAGGTAATCGTCCGCGCGCGGCTCGACGAAGGCGGTCTCGGCGAGATTCATCTCCGCCGCCACCTGCTGCATCCACCGGGCATCCGCCGGGCGGTCTAGCAGGCAGACCGCTGCCGGGTTGCCAGCGAACGCGGCATCCGCAAACGCATCGACTTGGAAGATCCGCATGTGCGAAGGATATGACGCAGCCCGCGCGGTCCGGCGGGGTCCGGCTGAGCACGGGCGGGCGCCGCGGGCAGGCGCCCGGATCTTGCTCACCAAACCCTACCGGGCGGGCCTTGTTGCTCCGCGGATCGTGTGGTTCATCAGCTGAGCGGTTGTCACCGGGCCGACGCCGCCAGGAACGGGGGTGATCGCCGACGCAATACCGGTGACGGCGGCGGTGTCGACATCGCCCACCAGGCCGCCGCTGCCAGTCGGGTTGATGCCGACCAGCGCGACATGCCCGCGCCGGATGATCTCCATGACTGCAGCAGCGGTCGCTGGCGGGAAGGCGTCCGGCAGGCCGACGGCGAGCATGCCGAGGGATGCCGGGTTGGCGCCGTCGACGTCCTTGCGCACAGCGATACTGGAGCCGACAGCGGCAAGGGCGAGCCCTGCTGGCAGCGGGCTCTGGCAGATGATTCCGTGCACGGCCGGGTCCCGGGACAACTCGCCGAGCTTGCCGGCGACTTCCGGGCCGCCGGCCGCCGGCGGCAGCCGGTGAATGCGGCACTCGATCCCCACCTTGGCGGCTGCCCGCTCGATGGACCGCACATACCAGGCGGCACCCTCGTCCTCGGTTGCGACAACGACGGCCAGTGCGGGGATTACGCCTCGCTCGCGCAACAGGGCGGCGGACCTGGCGGTCTGCTCGTTCATGGCGGCCGCGATCGCCTTGCCGTCGACGACGTGAGTCATTGCGGTCTCCCGTCGCGCCTTGGCCATCAGCTTGCTCCTCCTATGGCCGGCCGCCCGGCCGGGCATCTGGGGGCGAACGCCCTCAAGTTGGTCGCGACTTCGCCGGCTCATAAGATCGGGCCGTGAGCAACCAGAGGACGCGTGCCGGGACCGGCGGCGCCCGGTGACGAGCCCGTTCGACCCCACTGTCGCGCATTCTGCCCGGATCTACGACTACTGGCTCGGTGGTAAGGACAACTTCGCCGCCGACCGGGAGGCCGCTAAGCAGGCCATCGCCGCTAACCCAGGCATCGTCTTTGATGTCAGGGCGAACCGCGCATTCCTGGCCCGCGCCGTGGGCTATCTGGCCGACGAGTGCGGCATCAGGCAGTTCCTCGATCTGGGCACAGGCCTGCCCACGGCGAGCAACACGCACGAAGTGGCCCAGTCAGTCGCGCCGGACTCCCGGATCGTCTATGTGGACAGCGACCCGATCGTGCTGGCGCACGCTCGCGCGCTGCTGACTAGCAACCCGGCGGGAGCCACCGCCTACCTCGATGCCGACCTGCGCGAGCTGGATCAGATCCTGCCGGCGGCGGCGCAGACGCTGGACTTCAGTCAGCCGGTCGCGGTGATGATGCTGATCGTCCTTCATCTCATTCCGGACTCCGACGATCCCTACGGCATCGTGACGCGGCTGATGCACTCACTTGCGCCCGGCAGCTACCTCGTCATCGCGCACCCGGCCAGCGATATCAAGCCGGCCGCCATCGCCGAGATGACGAAGCGTATCAATGCGCGGCTCGGCCCGGCACGGGGCACGATGCGGGATCGCGGCGAGATCACGCGGTTTTTCGACGGCATGGATTTGCTGGAGCCAGGCGTCGTGCAGCCGCAGTTCTGGCGCCCGGCAGGCTCCGTTCCCGATGCCGAGGTAACGGCCTGGTGCGGCGTCGCGCGCAAACGCTAGTAGAGCTCTCCGGCGATCGTGCTGATGGCGTCCGTGCTGTGTTCCGCCGGGAACGCATCCAGGCACAGTCGCTCCATCACCACCAGGTAATGATCGACTATCTCCCGCTTGTCCAGGTACATGGAGCTGGTGAGCTGCTCGAGATAAACCACGTCGGGCAAGTCGGCCTCGGCGAAGCGCAGGATGCTGAACGGCCCTCCCGCCGCGGCGTGACCGCCGGCCTGGAACGGGATGACCTGGAGCGTCACGTTCGGCATGGCCGCCCGCTCGATGAGCTGCTCAAGCTGCCCGCGCATGACCTCGCGCCCGCCGACGGGCCGCCGCAGGACCGCTTCGTCAATGACCGCCCACAGCTGCGGCGCCCGCGGGCCCTTGAGCAGTGCCTGACGGGCCATCCGCAGCCTGACACGGCGCTCTATCTCCTCAGCGCCGGCGCCCGAGTGGCCGAGCAAAGTGACTGCGCGGGCATACGCCTCCGTCTGCAGCAGGCCGGGAACGAACTGAATCTCATACGAGCGGATCCGGGTGGCCGCCTCCTCAAGGCCGACGTACGCCTCGAACCAGCTGGGCAGGATGTCGGAGTAGTCATGCCACCAGCCCTGGCCGCTCGCCTGCCGGGCGAGGGCGCGCAGCGAATCGCGCTCCTGCTCGTCCGTGACTCCGTAGAGGGTCAGCAGATCGGCGATGTCCCTGTCCTTGAAGCCGACGCGGCCTAGCTCAAGACGGCTGATCTTCGAGTGGGATGCGCGGATCACCTTTCCCGCGTCCTCAAGCGAAATCCGGTTCTTCTCCCGCAGCCGCCGCAACTGGGCGCCAAGAAGCCGGCGCAGCACCGTAGGACCGCCGCCCCCGAGCGGTTCCATGATGTTGCGGACCTGGCCGCCGCCAGTATCTGCCGTGATCAAATATCCTCCCCAGAACAGCAGGGCCCCACGGCAGTCTTCCACGCCTGCCGCTATCGCGCCACATCGTGTTTTGCGACGCTTTAGCGCCAGACCGGGAAACGGTGGGCGATTAGCCCGCTGGGTGCCCGAAGTCGCCGTCCTGGGCACCGCCGATGAACGCATCCCACTCGGCTCGCGTGAAGACCAGGGCCGCGCCGTCCGGGTGCCTGGAGTTGCGCAGGGCGATCTCGCCGCCGGCCAGGAAGGCGACCTCGACGCAGTTGCCGCTGGGATTGCTTCGCTGGCTCTTCTGCCAGTTCACCGGGCCGAGCCGGGTCGCCAGCATGCCGTTGTGAGCAAGATCCACGTCTTGTCCTTTCGCCGGGGCTGAACAGGTCATGTTCCTGCGGATCGGCGACGCAACGCCCGTGACCAGGCGATTTGGTGATCTCGCAGTCAGTGCGCACGCTCAGTGCACGTACGAACGTCTTTAGTGCACGTGCATTAGCACTTGCACCTGCACATCGTGGATGGCATGGTAGCGGAAGTGCGGGCCGGCTTGCCCGCACGTTTCCGCATCAGGCTGTTGAGGTTCAGCGCATGCAGCGAGGACATCAGGCGGCTGCCGTCCGGACTGACCGTGACGGCGGCACTGAAGCGGCTCCCGGTGCCCCGTCCCGCCAGCCAGGTCAGTCGCGGTCGCCAGTACTGCTGCCGTCAGCGGTCGCCGGGGCGCCGGGGATCCCCGTCCGGGCGGTCGGGACCGAGCCAGGGTCACCCAGGGCGGCGCGCGAGTTCACCAGGGAGACGTTGCGGCGCTGGGACATCTGCGCGGCGTTCCCGGACACGGCCGTGGTGGTCTCGGAACTTGTCACCAATGCGTTGTGCCATGGCGCCCGCATCGGCGTCGGCGGCACGGCGCGGGGGCGGGTCGAGCTCAGCTTGTGGCACCGGGCAAGCCATCTGGTCTGCGCGGTCACCGACCCGAGCGCCGAGCCGCCGGTGCTGCGCTCACCTGATCCCGCGGCTGAGGCAGGCCGCGGCCTGCAGGTAGTCGAGGCGCTGGCCACCACCTGGGGCTGGGCAATGCTCGGATTCCACCGGAAGGTGGTCTGGGCTGCCCTCCGCGCCCCCCAGAGCCTGCCTGGCCTGCGCTGAAGTCCTGCCACGCCCGAGTCCTGCCACGCCCGCGTCACCCGGCGCCCGGCCTAGAGGCCGGTCCGCTCGCGTGACCCGTCCGTCTTGTCATCGGTAGTCGGGATTCTCGAAGTCGAACCGGCAGCCGGCGTCCCATTCGGAGCGCTGGTTCCCGTAGGCGGGGATGCCGCCGGCGTCCCTGAGGATGCGGGCCATGTGCATCAGGTTCCAGGTCATGAAGGTGGTGTTGCGGTTGGTGAAGTCGTTGTCCGGGCCACCGGAGCCGGGGTCGAGGTAGGAGGGGCCGGGACCGGCTTCGCCGATCCAGCCGGCATCGGCCTGCGGCGGGATGGTGTAGCCGAGGTGCTGGAGGCTGTAGAGGATGTTCATCGCGCAGTGCTTGACGCCGTCCTCGTTGCCGGTGATCAGGCAGCCGCCGGCCCGGCCGTAGTAGGCATACTGGCCCGCGTCGTTGAGCAGGTGCGAGCACGCGTAGAGGCGCTCGATCACCTGCTTCATTACCGAGCTGTTATCGCCGAGCCAGATCGGGCCCGCGAGCACCAGGATGTCGGCGGCCATTACCTGCTGGTAGATACCGGGCCAGTCATCGGCGGCCCAGCCGCGGGAGGTCATGTCGGGCCACACGCCGGTGGCGATGTCATGGTCAACCGCCCGGATCTGGCCGACGCGGACGCCGTGCTTCGCCATGATGCGGGCGCTGACGTCGATCAGGCCCTGGGTGTTGCTGGGCTCAGGTGACCGCTTCAGGGTGCAGTTGATGAACAGGGCGCGAAGGTCGTCGTAACGCTGGCTCGGGTCACTCATCGGTCAGTACTCCTCGGTGAAATGGCGTCGGCGAAGCCCAGGTTGGGGTGGCCAACCATGAGCAGCGCAGCCAGCCTTTGCCATCCATGCGTAGCGCCTCCCACGATGCCGCTCCCTGAACCGGCAATACCCTGCAGTCCACGATGGGCGCCCGGTCGTTACACCGCCTGACGGGACAACGGCCGGCCTCAACGCCGATAGGCGCAGCCCTGGCCCGCACGAGGCGGGACGCAGGCCGCACGGTCCGCGTCAGCCCAAGATCCTGCTATCTGAAGTCTCCGCGGTCCGCGGAATCGACACCGGCTGCAAGGGGCATGCGACCCGCGCGGCAGGATGTCCTTGGCAGGCGCCGATGGCTGGGATCTGCGCAGCCGGAAGGGGTAGTTTAGTGGAGTCAGCGGCTGTCGTGCAGACGACTGGCCCCGGGGCGCGGCCGGCTCCGGTAGCATCCGGCGCGGTCCGCTCGGTGCGCGGCCCGGTGCGCTCGGCCAGGGCGAATGCTGGATTCGTGCCGGCGACCGTGTCTTGGTCAGACTCCAAGCCCGGTGGTGCGGTGCCGATATCGGATTACCGGGTGAAAGCGGCTGGGGAGGCCGGTTTGCTGATGGCAGCGGATGCGCGGTCCGGATCCGTGCAGTCAACCGGCCACCCTGCCCGCGCCCGCCTTGTCCTGAGGCGCGCGGGCCTGAGGCGCGCGGTCCTAGGGCGCGCGCTGTGAGCGACGAGATCACCCCGCAGCCGGGCGAGGGGAACCCAGCGTCAGGCGAGGGCGTCCCGGCACCGGGCCAGGGCGCTGCGGCACCGGGCCAGGGCGCTGCGGCACCGGGCCAGGGCGCTGCGGCACCGGGCCAGGGCGCTGCGGCGCCGGGAGAGAAACCGCCGCGGCCCCGGGCGAAGACCCCTCGCCCGCGCACGCCTCGTCCTGCGGCAGGTGCGGCGAGCGGCGAGATTGCCCCGGCCCCGGAGCGGAAGACACCGCGGCCCCGGGCGAGGACCCCCCGGCCGCGCACGACGTCAGTCCGGCCGCCGACCGAGATCAGCGCGGCCCCGGCGGGCCAGATCGCCGGATACCGGCTTGAGGAGCAGATCGGCCTGGGCGGCATGGCTGTCGTCTACCGGGCTCGCGATGAGCGCCTGGACCGCCAGGTGGCACTGAAGCTGCTGGCGCCTGGACTAGCCGTGGACACTGCGTTCCGGCAGAGATTCATCCGCGAGTCTCGCGCGGCGGCAGCCGTCGACCATCCCAACATCATCCCGATATACGAGGCGGGAGAAGCCGGCGGATCCCTGTTCATCGCCATGCGCTACGTGCAGGGCGGCGACGCCCGGTCGCTGCTGGAGCGGACCGGCCCGCTGTCCCCCGGGCGGGCGTGGAGCGTCATCACCCAGGTCGCGGCGGCGCTCGACGCTGCTCATGCGCACGGCCTGGTCCACCGCGATGTCAAGCCGGCAAACATGTTGCTCGATGCGAGCGCCAGAGCTGCCGGCCAAGGACGCGGTTTCTCCCCTGACGACAGGCCCGAGCACGTCTACCTTTCCGATTTCGGGATCAGCAAGCAGTCGCTCTCCACCAGCAACCTCACCTTGACCGGCCAATTCGTTGGCACCCTCGACTACATCGCGCCAGAGCAGATCGACGGGCATGACCTGGACGGGCGCGCCGACCAGTACTCACTTGGCTGCGCCGCATACGAGCTGCTCAGCGGAACGCCGCCGTTCCGCCGGGACCAGGCGCTCGCGATGATCACCGCGCACCTTTCCGCGCCGCCCCCGTCGCTGGCCGCCCGGCGAGGGGATCTTCCGCCTGCCGTCGACCGCGTGCTGGCCGGCGCGATGGCGAAGTCGCGGGACGAGCGTTACGCCACCTGCGCGGAGTTCGCGGCGGATCTGGGCCGCGCCCTGGGGCTGGTTCCGGGCGAGCCTGAGCCGCATGGCACCCCGCAGCGCGCGAACCCTGTTCCCGGTGCGGGCGACCAGTCCCCGCTATGGCCCGCCACCGGCCTCGCCGGGCGAGTACCGGGCACCGACCCGGGCCCCGACCACAACCTGTCGCCGACCCGGCAGCAGACGCCCGTTGGAGGCACCTGGCCGGCCGGCCAGGTCGCGCAGGCCGGGCCGTATGGCCCGTACCCCCCGGGCAGCCCCGGCGGGCCCGGCTGGCAGCCGCAGCCGCGCGAGCGACGATCCCGCGGCATGATCGCCGGCGTGATCGTCGCAGCGGTCGCCGTCGCGGCAGCGGCCGTCGCCGTGGCCGCCGTTCTCGTTATCCATCACCGCGCGTCGCCATCGGCCGGCACGCCAGCCGCGACGCCCGCATCGTCCGCATCGCCGGTATCGCCGTCGCCGTCGGCCACACTGTCACCGTCACTGTCGCCTGGCGCCGAAGCGGCCACCGTCAGCAATCTGCTCGCTTCCGGTTCCACCAGCAGCACGGTCCTGACTAATGCCGCAGATAAGGTCCAGACCTGCACGAACCTGCCCGGCAGCGTGCGGCAGATCCAGCGGGTCCGCGATCAGCGCCAAACCGAATACAACCAGGCCCAGGTCCTGTCGACAGGCGCGCTTCCGAACGGCGCCCTGCTGAAGTCTGATCTGACGAAGGCGCTTTTCTACTCGCTGAGCGCCGACAACAGCTACCTGACATGGGCGCAGCAGCAGGAGTCCGATTGCCAGCCTGGGAGTCAATCGAGCACGGCGCTTACTGCCGATAGCCAGGCAGTCAACTACAAGACCTTGTTCGTCAATCTATGGAATCCGATAGCGGCCCAGCATGGCTTGCCGTCTACGTCCGTGAGCAGCATGTAGCGCTGCTCCCGCCCGGTCGGCGGGTCCCGGCCTTGCCCTGGCCGGTCCCGGCGTAGCCGTGGCCGGTCCCGGGAGGCTGCTGAACCGATCCAGCAGGCGCGGCGCTCTCTCCTGGATCACCGCGGCGGGTCGCTGGCCCGTGACCGGTAGACATCCCTTGCGATGGTCTCAACGGTCTCGATTCCGTAGGCCTCCGTGGGGCTTCCCCTGGTCAGCACGGCGAGCACGTAATTACGGCCATGACCAGAGATCCACCCGATGCTGTTGACCTGCCAGTCAGCCGGCCCGAGGGGAAGCCAGCCGTTCTTGAGTGCCACGGTCGTACCAGCGGGAACACCGCCGGAAACGCCCCAGTCCTGATCGGCTTCGATGTGCTCCATCAAGGACAGCCCATAGTGACGAGAGGCGTCGGACAAGACTGCGTTGGGATAGGCAAATCTCGAGACGAGAGTGACCTCATCGCGTGCAGTCGTCGTCGTCAGCCCCCAGCCAGGCAGGGACGTCCCGGGAATGAGCGCCAGCGTGGAGGGCGTCGTGTCAGTCAGGCCGGCGGATCGGTCGAATCGCGCGATTGCGCTCGGACCGCCCACGTCGGAGAGCAGCGCGGTCGCCGAATCGTTGTCGCTGTTCTCGATCATCGAAGGCATCAGGGCGGCCTCGGATGCCGGCAGGTCCCGGCCGGCCGCTGCCGCCTCCTGCAGAGCAGTACCCATGATCTCCACCTTCACGATGCTCGCGGTGTCCTGAGCGGACCGTGGGTGGAGCAGCCAGGTGCGCCTGGTGCGCGCGTCATACAGCGCCGCAGTCACCTGACCAGGCCGGCTGGCGATATACCTGCGCAGGCGACGGCTCGCAAAGGGAGACGTAACCGCCCGCGGCGCAGGCGGCCGCGCGGTGGGGGACGGCGCCGAAGGGCTCGGCCGGGTGAGAATGCTGGGCTTGCCCGTTGGCCCGGCCCCGCTAGTGCCCGCGCATCCCAGCACGAGGAAGGCGATTGCCGAGAGTGCGATGAGATGGCGAGATCTCCTCGTGCGGCGGTGCACGACGGTCATCCAGCCTCCAGAGGTGTTGGGCAGGAGCAGGCGTCGATTTCCGGCTCTGATCAGGCGTGCGTGTCCTGGGACTCGCAGGCTCCTCTGTTCACCCGCACATGGTGAACGCGTTTTCCGGGTCCGGTACCTATTGGTTTGCGGGCCTGAGCACTGGACGAGATCTTACTAGCCGCGTGCCACCGCAGCCCGTAGATAGGCTGCCCGCAGGCGGTCCAGCAGGTGATCGCATCCGACGAGCTCACGTGGCTGTAGCGCCCGTCCCGCCAGATTGATGCCCGTTACGTCAGGGCCGCCGGAGCCTGATCAGGATCTTGGCATCAGGGGGCGGGCAAGGGCCGGAGCGGAAGGCAGATCTTGAACGTGCTTCCGCGGTCCTCGTCGCTGTCGACCGCGATGGTGCCGTTGTGCGCTGCCACGATGGCCTTGGCGATGGTCAGCCCCAGGCCGGTGCCGGGGATCGCCTGTCGCGTGGCGGCCTCGGAGCGGAAGAATCTCTCGAAGATCCGCTCCCGGTCACCAGCGGGGATGCCGATGCCGGTGTCGGCGACTGCGAGCACAGCCTGGTCTCCTTGCATGCCAACCCTGACCTCGACCCTCCCGCCGTCTGGGGTGAACTTCACGGCATTGGAGATGAGGTTGCCGGCTAGCTGGGCGATGCGTTCCGGGTCGAGAGCGAAGCAGGGCAGGGCGGCGGCGGAGAGGGCCAGCTCGATGTGCTTCCGCTGAGCCTCGGGCCGCGTCTCTTCCACCGCGCGGGTGACGATGTCGGCCAGGTCTGCGCTGCGGAACTCCACCGTCATCTTTGCCGACTGGATCCGGGAGAGGAATAGCAGATCCCCGACCAGGCGCAGAAGGCGCTGCGCGCCCCGTTCGATCACCTCGGCAAAGTGGCCGGCGTCCGATCCGCTTGTGCCCGCGTCCTTGAGCAGTTCGACGTAACCGATGATCGAGACCAGCGGCGTCCGCAGCTCGTGCGAGACCAAGCCGATGAACTCGTCCTTCAGCCGGTCAAGCTCGCGCAGTCGATCGTTCTGGGTGCTCAGCTGCAGGGCCTGCCTGGCCAGCGCCTTCTCGGCCCTGACCTGCGCCGTGACGTCGCGGGAGATCCCGAAGGTGCCGATGACCTGGCCGTGCGCGTCTCGAAGCGGCATCTTCGTGGTCGATACCCAGGCGGGCGCCTGGCCGCTGTAGGTCTCCCGTTCCACCTTCCCCACGATCGGCTCGCCGGTGCGGATAATCTGCTGCTCGTCGTCAAAGGCAGCGGAGGCGTGCTGGTCGCTGAAGACATCGAAGTCCGTCTTCCCGATCAGCTCCTCTGCGGCACGGCCTGGTGCGTACGCGGCGATCCAGCCCGCGCTGACCAGGAGGAACCGGCTCATCAGGTCCTTGAAGTACACGCGCTCCTCGGCGGTGGACAGCAGGTTGCTCATGCAGCTGAGCTCGAGCTCGCGCCGTGATTCGCCCTCCTGCCGCCCCTGGGGCTGCAGCGTAGCCTCGACCATCGGCACCTCAAATTGTTACTGGGAGTAAGATACATATTACACATGGTTCTGAATCGCGATGGACGTCGCTGAGGTCGCGAGTGATAAGGGCGCGGGGCAGGCTTCACCCGGGTCTCACCGGACAGCCGCGGGGGGGAGCATGGCAACGGTTCTCCTGGCCGAAGATGACGCCGACATCCGGTTTCTCGTGACCTTCAAGCTTGAGCGGGCCGGCCACGAGGTCAGGGGGTTCGGGGACGGCGTGTCGGCCCTCGCGGACGCCCGCGAGCATCCACCTGACCTGGCCGTCCTTGACGTCATGATGCCAGGCATGTCCGGCCTGGACGTGTGCAGGGAACTCCGCAGGGACCCGGCCACGGCTGCTGTCCCGGTCATATTCCTGTCGGCCTGCGCGGAGCAGGCTGACATCGCGGCCGGATTCGCTGCGGGAGCGGACGACTACATCGTCAAGCCGTTCAGTCCCCGCGAGTTCGCCACGCGCGTCAGCGCGCTGCTGGCCCGGGTCCGGGCATGAGGACGGCCTCGCAGGCCCCGGCCGGTCCGCCGCCTGCCGTCAGACCGCGTCGCCTTTCAGCGAGAACGACGACAGCCGCCGGGCGGCGAACGCCAGCGCGATGCAGGTCACGACGATGCCCATCCCGATAGCGGTGCTCAGCGTGAGGTGCGCGTGCAGGTTTGCGTTATGCGCGACGGAGTTGGAGATCCCGAGTGCGTACTGGTCGACCGACAGCAGCCGCACGCCGCCGACAAGGTTACCGAGCAGCCCCTCCCAGACCAGCAGGTAAAGCAGGCCGACCGCGATCGCCCTGCTCGTCACCACCGACAGCATCACGAACAGCGCGTTATAGATCACTGAGGCCGCCAGCGCCCCGGCGAACAGCCCGATGGCCAGCTTGCTGGCGGGCCCGGTAGCGATGGCCCCGGCCAGGTACTCGGGAATGGCCCCGAAGGCAGCCGTCAGGATGACGGCGGCGGTGAACTTGCTCAGGATCACCGAGAGCCGGCGTACCGGCGTCGCCAGCAGGTGGACGATGCTGCCGTCGTCGATCTCGGCGCCGATGACGCTGGTCCCGATGATCAGGGCGGTGAGCGGGATCACCACGGTGAAACCGAAGACGCCGAGGAATTCCGGCGGCCACACCGGGCTGTGCGCGGTGAGCTTCAGCAGCGCCGAGACGCCGATCAGGATCACCGGCGCGATAGCGAAGATGAGCGCGCGCTTGCGGCCCATGGTGGCGCGGAGCGTCAGCCGCAGGACGACTCCGTTGACGACACCGGACACGGGACTGCCTGCTCTCTTCCCTGGCCGGCCAGCTGCGGCCATATCGGGTTCCTGGCTCATTCTGTGGCTCATCCTGCTCTGCTGCGTCATGACGCGATGAGGTAGGCGAAGACGCTCTCCAGCGACTCGTCCGCGGGCAGCAGCTCACGCAGCCGGATTCCCTGGTCCCTGGTGATCCCTGCCAGCTCCCTGGCGAAGGTGCCGTAGTCGGACGCGCGCACCTGCAGTCCGCGTGGCGTCAGCTCCACCCCGGTCACGGCCGGGCGGCCGATCAGGGCCGAGCCGAGCAGCCGGTCGTCGGACGAGCGGACGAGGAAGACATGCGGCCTGCTCGTCATCAGCCGCCGGATCGCGCGGAAGTCGCCGGAGGCTGCCAGCCGGCCGCCGACGATCACCTGGATCGTCCCGGACAGCCGTTCGACCTCCTCCAGGATGTGCGAGCTGAACAAGATGACGCGGCCCTGCTGCCCCAGGCCGGCGAGCAGGTCCATCATGTGCAGCCGCTGCCGCGGATCCATCCCGTTGAACGGCTCGTCCAGCACGATGACCTCGGGATCGTGCACCAGCGCGGCCGCCACCTTGATCCGCTGCCGCATGCCCTTGGAATAGGTCGAGATCTTCCGGTCCTGCGCCTCGGCCATCTCCACGATCCCGATGGCGCGGCGGGCCGCCGCACCGGGATCGGCCAGCTCATGCAGCCTGGCCGTGGCCGTGACGAACTCCGCGCCGGTGAGGAACGCGTAGACCGAGTCGCGTTCCGGCACCAGGCCGATCGTCCTGAAGATCTCCGGATTCCGCCAGCTGGCCATCCCGGCGACGGTGAGTTCGCCGCGCGATGGCTCGAGGAAGCCGGCGATCATGTGCAGGACCGTTGACTTGCCCGCCCCGTTCGGGCCGAGCAGGCCGGTGACCCCGGGCCCGACGGTCATCGAGATGTCGTTGACCGCCACCACGTTGCCGTACCAGCGGGACACGTTGCCCAGCTCGATCGTGGTCACGCCACACCGACCTTCCGGTACCGTGCGATCAGGCCGCCGACGCCGGCCGCGAGGAAGATCAGGAACATCAGGCCGTAGAGGACGCCGTAATGGCCGGGATTGGGAATCTCGCCAGGCGTGGTGCCGCCCAGCCACTGCCGCAGGCCGTCCAGCACCGTGAACGGGCTGATCAGGCCGCTGAGACGGGCCAGGGCCGACGGCGCGCTACCAGGCGGAGCGGGGCCGGTGCCGTGCTCGCCGATCTTCGTCAGGAGCGTGGCGAGCGTCAGGCTCAGGAAGAAGAAGATCGCGATCGCGCCGGTGGCGAAGGCGCGTCGTCCGGCCAGCGAGGCAAGCGCGAGCCCGATCGCCGACAGCAGCAGCGCCCACGCCGCGCCGAGCAGCAGGCCGGGGATCAGCGCCCTGGTCTCGCTCCAGATGGCGCTGCCTCCGTGCACCTGAGTGACCGTGCCCACATACAGCAGCAGCAGCGGGATCTCGATCATCGCCAGGCAGGCGATGAAAAACGCGGCGAGCTTGGCGGCCGGGTAGTCGATCCGGCGGATCGGCCGGGCGAAGTACAGCGGCAGGCAGTGGCTGCGCAGGTCGCGGGAGACCAGCTCCGGCGCCTGCGCGGCGATGAAGATCAGCAGGACGAGGATCCGGACATGCGGCTCGTAGGTGTCGTAGCTGATCTGACGCGTATGCGTCCGGCTGAGCGCGATGATCGCCGCGTCGACCACCGCAGGCAGGCACATGATCACGAACGTGATCACCGGCACGATCTTCGCCTTGACCCCGCGGCCGATGCCGAACGCCGAGCGCAGGCTGTACCAGCACAGCGCGCGGACGATCTGTGCCCGGCCCAGGCGCTGGCCGTCATAGGCCCGGTATCCGATGTCGTGGATGACGCTGCCGTGGCCGGCTGCCACCGTCGCCGGCAGCCCGGCGGCGGGCGCGCTGTCAGCGGACATCGCCGCCTCCTGCCGTCTCGAAGGCCGGCGCAGCCTCGTCGCTGAACAGCTCTTCCAGCCGGTGCCTGCGCTGCTCCATGCGGTTCAGCGGCAGGCCGAGGTCGGCAACGGCGTCCCGCACGGCGTCGTAAGTGGCCTCGCCGGCCAGCCGGACCAGCAGCGCCTTCTGATACGGCACCGGCTCCAGGCCTCGCCGGGCCAGCTCTGCCGCAAGCTGCTGCGAGCCTTCCTCCACCTCGATCAGCAGGACCTCGCTCGACTGGGTGAAGGAGCTGATCGTGTCGGCGCGCAGCAGCCGCCCGCCCTCGATCGCCACCAGCTGATCGCAGATCTGCTCGATCTCGCCGAGCAAGTGCGAGGCGACCACGACCGAGATGCCGAACTCGGTACCGATCCGGCTGATGAGGTCGAGCATCGAACTGCGGCCCGCCGGATCCAGGCCGTTGGTCGGCTCATCGAGCAGCAGCAGCCGGGGATCGCCGACCAGCGCCTGGGCCAGTTTCACCCGCTGCTTCATGCCAGTGGAGTACGTGCCAACCTGCCGGTACCGCTCCTCGTACAGCCCTACGTGACGCAGCGAGTCGGCAGCGCGCTCTTTGGCCGCCGTGGCCGGCAGGCCGGACATCCGGCCGAGATGAGCGACGAACTCGGTCGCGGTGACGTCCGGCGGCAGGCAGTCGTGCTCCGGCATGTAGCCGGTCAGCATCCTGATCCTGGTGCCGTCCGCGGTGCAGTCGGTGCCGAGCACGCTCGCCGTCCCGCTGGTCGGCGGGAGCAGGCCGAGAAGGATCTTGATGAGCGTCGACTTGCCTGCCCCGTTGGACCCGACCAGGCCCGTGATACCCGGCCCGACGGTAACGGTCAGGGCGTCCAGAGCGGTCACCGCGCCCGGGTAGCGCTTTGTCAGCGCGGTCGTCGCGATGACCGCCGCGGGCGCACCAGGCAGCTGCCCTGGGCCGCCGGCCCGCAGCGGCTGATCGGCAGTCACGTTCCCCTGACCTAGCCTTCCGTCGAAATACGCGAATCGCATCGGGCCGCGCGCTCCCCGCAGACAAGATACATCGCGACTAGGCAGCCTGACCATAGAACGGCCGTATGCAACGGCCGGATGCAGATACGTGACCTAGCGCGGCGTTCCCTCGTCCGGCCGGAAGGCGGGACCGTGCCCGGGGATGATCACCGAGGCAAGCCCGAGAATCCGCTCCCGGCTGGCCCGCAGCACCTCCCGGTCAGCGCCGCCAGCAGCTGAGCCCGGGTCGGCACCATGCCGGGATCGACCACGATCACGGCATTGCCGTCGAGAATGAGCGTTACCGTGCTGCCGACGTGCTCCACGCCGCCGGTCTCGCGGGCATAGCCAGCCTGCAGGACATGCACCCGCGCCGCGCCGGTGGCGGGAAACCCGGAATCTGACACGCCGGCGACATTACCCGCACGGGTGGTGCAGCGCTGCGGCCGGCGCGCGCGTCTCATGGATGTGGAGGCCGAGATCGCGACCGTGCTCCGGATCGGCCAGAGCGCGGTCCGCTCGACCACATCGCGCGGGCTGGCCGCGCTGGCGCGCACCCTGGGGGAGGAGGGCTGAGCGATGACCGATATAGAGCACCGCCTGCGCCAGGAACTGAAAGCACAGGCCGAACGGATAAACCTGGCGCAGCTCCGCCAGCTCAAGGCGCCGCGGCCCAGGGGGAAATCAAGGACGCGGCGCTGGCTGGCCCCGGTCGCCGCGACGGCTGCCGGCCGCCGCCTTCGCGGCGGCCTTCGTCTGCTTCTTGAAGGCCCGTACCTCGGCCAGCGAAGCGTCATCCACGATGTCAGCGACCGAGTAGCGCGAGCCCTCCTCGCCGAACCGGCCAGCGGCCTCGCGCCAGCCGTCCGGCCGCACGCCGAGCTGCTTGCCGAGCAGCGCGATCAGGATCTGGGCCTTGTAGGCGCCGAACCCGGGCAGTTCCGAGAGCCGCGCGGCCAGCTCCTTGCCGGTCGTGGCGTCCGCCCAGACCCGGGCGGCATCGCCGTCGTAGCGATCGGCGATGATCCGGCCGAGATCCTGGACGCGGGCGGCCATCGCCCTGGGGAAGCGGTGCAGGGCCGGCCGCTCGCTGAAGATCGCGACGAGTGCCCCCGGGTCGAAGCCGGCCAGTTCCTCGGCTGTCGGCTCGTGGCCGAGCCGCTGGACCAGAACCTGCGGCGAGCCGAATGCCTTCTCCAGCGGGACCTGCTGGTCCAGCAGCAGGGCGATCAGCAGCGCCAGCGGGCTCCGGGACAGTAGCTCGTTGGCGCTCGCGTCGATGGGCAGCGACAGCGTCATGGCATCCTCCAGGTTCGTGCACCCATCATTGTCCATCGCCGCCTGGCCAGGCCATCGGCAGCCTGCGGAACTTCAGCTGCTCGCCTGGCGTTACCGTAGCGACCGCGGATGTGGTCTAGTTAGCGGAAGTGGTCCAGTTAGCTGGTCAGCAGTGAGCTGGTCAGCAGTGAGCGGGAACGGATGGTCCCGCCGAGGAGAAGGAGCCCGGTATGTCGCCTCACATGAAGTACGGCATTGCCGGTGTCATCATCGCGCTCATCTTGCTTGCGCTGCCGATTCCCTTGTACGTGCCATTGATCCTGCTCGTCCTGGCGATCGCCATCCCGGCCATTGCCTACGCGATGCTCGATCCCTCTCAGCGCCGCCGCCTGCGCCGGGCCCGCGGCCGCAAGCAGCTGGGCGGCTGACGCTCAGGCCTGTGTCATCTCGTCGCTCAGGGGAACCGGCTCTGGCGGCTGGCCGTCGTAGCGAGCCGACGGGCGGATGACCCGGTTGCCTGAAACCTGCTCCAGCACGTGCGTGCACCAGCCGATGACCCGGCTGGAGGCGAAGGTGGGCGTGAACATCTCCCGCGGAATCCCGCAGGCATCCATGACAACGCTCGCGTAGAACTCGACGTTGGAGTTGAGCGCGCGCCCGGGTTTCATCTCGGCGAGGACACCGACGATCGTGTCCTCCACGGCGGCCGCGAACTCGGCGGTACGCCCGCCGAGGGTGTCAGCCACCTCGCGCAGCAGCGCTGAGCGCGGGTCCTTGCCCTTGTATGCCCGGTGGCCGAAGCCCATGATCTTGTCGCCCCGCAGCACCGCGTCGCGGACCCATGCCTGCGCCCGGTCCGGGGTCCCGATGTCGCCGAGCATGTCGAGCACGCGGCTCGGCGCGCCGCCGTGCAATGGCCCCGACAGGGCGCCGATGGCGCCGGTCACCGCGGCGCCGAGGTCAGCGCCCGTGGACGCGATCACGCGCGCGGTGAACGTGGAGGGGTTGAAGCCATGGTCGATCGTGGAGATGAGATACCGCTCCAGTGCCCAGACGTGCTGCGGGTCCGGGTGCTCGCCGCTGAGCATGAAGAGATAGCTGGCCGCTGCGGACAGCCCCGGGTCACCCGCTACCGGCTCCTGCCCGCGGTGCAGCCGGTGCAGCGCCGCGAGCAGCACCGGTGTCTGCGCCGACAGCTGCACGGCGTTGTCGTACAGCTGATCCGGCGGGATATCGAGCCAGGAGCGGAAGCCGGACCTCTGCGCAACGAAGGAGATCGCGGTGCGCAGCGCGGCCATCGGGTCGAACGGATCGGTGCTGGCCAGCGTGCGCAGGAAGGGGATCAGGTCTTCCGGCAGCACGCGGTGGCCCGCGGCCTGGCGCTGGAAGGCGGCCCGTTCCGCCTGGTCGGGCAGGTGCCCGCGGAACAACAGGTGCCACACGTCCTCGAGCGTCCGGTGACTGCTCAGCTCGATCGCGTCGTAGTGCCGGTAGTAGTAGCAGCCCTCCAGGCCGCGGACGTCACCGATCCGGGTACGCGCGACCACCACTCCGTCGAGCCCGGCGGGTGCATCCGTGCTGCCCGCACCTCCCGTGCTGCCCGCACCATCCGCATTCCTGATGACCTGACCGGTATCTGGCATTTTCGTCTCCCTCTGCCTGGCACGTGCCGTTGCCTGACACCGCTAGCCTGGACTATCGTCTCCACATTGGTCAACGTTGATTAAAATCAATATGTGCGGCGGAGTCCCGGCGCATGCGGACGGCGGGCAAGCGGCTAGCGAGAGGCGCGAGGGTGGCGGACTGGATCGGGGCTGCGGAGGCGGCGCAGCGGCTCGGCATCAAACAGGCCAGTCTCTACTCCTACGTGAGCCGGGGCGTCCTGACCCGCCGGACCGGCCCGGACGGCCGGGCCAGCTTGTTCGATGCGGGCGAGGTCGAGGGCCTGGCCAGGAAGGGCAGGCCGCGCCGTGAGCCCGGTGCGGCTGAGCTGGTCATTGAGTCGGCGCTGACCGAGATCGGCGCCGACCGTTTCTGGTACAAGGGCCTGGACGCCACCGTGCTCGCGGCCAGCCGGAGCTTCGAGGAGGTCGCCAGCCTGCTGTGGACCGGATCGTTCGATGACGCCGCGGCGCCCTGGCATGCCACCAGCGAGGCCATCGCGGTCGGTGCCGCCGCCCAGGCCGCGCTGCCGGCCGGCACGCTCCCGCTGGAGCGGCTGCAGGTCATCGTGCCGGCGCTCGCGGCCACCGATCCGCTCCGCCTCCAGCTGGACCCGCCCGTCGTCGTCGCGGCAGCCCGCGGCCTGATCGCCGGCCTGGTCGACTGCCTGCCGGCGGCGGTTCCGGGCGGGGCAAGCTACGGCGCCGCGGCGGGCACGGGCGCGGCGGGCACGGGCGCCGCGGCAGGCCAGGCGACCGCGGCAGGCCAGGCCACCGCGGCGGATAGCTCCGTCGCGGCGCGGCTGGCGGCCAGGCTCTGCCCCCGCCCGGAGCAGCCCGGCCTCACCGCCACCGTGCAGGCGGCGCTCGTGCTGCTGGCCGACCATGAGCTCGCCTCCTCCACGCTCGCCGCCCGGGCCGCCGCCTCGGTACGGGCGGACCCGTACGCGGTGGTGGCCACGGGCCTCGGCGCGGTCGGCGGCGCCCTGCACGGCGGCGCGTCCCTCGGGGCCGAGCTGATGCTCGGCTCGGCCCGCGAGCCGTCCGATGCCGCCCGCGTGGTCGGCGAGCTGCTCAGGCGCGGGGAGCGGATCCCCGGATTCGGCCACTTCGTGTATAAGACCGGCGACCCGCGATCCGTTCTGCTGCTTGCGATGATCAGGGATCTTGCGCCTGACTCGCCCCGGCTGGCTGTCGCAGAGGCGGTGCTCGCCGAGGCGCGCCGGCGGGCACTGCCGGAGCCGAACATCGATTTCGCCCTGGCCGCCCTGGCCGACGCGGCAGGCATGATCCGGGGTGCCGGGGAGGCGGTGTTCGCGGTCGCGCGCAGCGCCGGCTGGCTGGCGCACGCGCTGGAGGAATACGCGCGCAAGCGGCCGATCCGGCCGCGCGGCATCTACACCGGGCCGCCCGCGGACCCATCCTGAGCTGGCCTCTGGCCGGCCGGCGGCAGCCAGGGACCTGGCACCCCAGGAAGCCGCGAGCCGCCGGGAATCAGACGGCCCGGCGCGGCATTCTCCCTAGCACGAACGCCTCACCGGGAGATGCGCCATGGCCGTACGCCGCCTGAACCACGCTGTCCTTTATGTCCGGGATCTGGCCGGCACCGTTGACTTCTACCGCGCGACGCTCGGCTTCGAGGTTCGCACCGAGATTCCGGGGCGGGCCGCGTTCCTCCGGGCGCCGGGGTCGGCTAACGATCACGATCTGGGCCTGTTCGAGGTTAGCGACGCGCAGCTGCCGGAAGGCCCGTCGGTCGGGCTCTATCACCTTGCCTGGGAGGTGGGCACGCTGGCCGACCTCGCCGATGCCCGCGCCAGGCTGGCCGGCCGCGGTGCGCTGGTCGGTGCCAGTGACCACCGGGTGTCCAAGTCCCTGTACGCCAAGGACCCGAACGGGATCGAGTTCGAGGTGATGTGGCGGGTTCCGGCTGAGGACTGGGAGCAGGAACTGCAGGGCGGCGGGATGATCTCGCCGCTCGACCTGGACGGCGAGCTGGCCCGCTGGGGAGACCGTTCGACCGGCGCCGCGGCAGGCTCGGTCACCTGAGCTGCGCGGCGTCACCTGCCCCCGGCGGCGCGGATGCGGGGGCAGCAGCGCCTGCCAGTTCGCCGTACAGCTCGGCGGTCTGCGCGGCGATGCTCGCCCAGTCGAATTCGGCGATGGCCCGTTCGCGTCCCGCCCGTCCCATCGCGGCCGCCAGCGGCTGGTCGCGGACCAGCGCGTTGACGGCATCCGCCAGCGGCGCCGGGTCGCCGGGCGGTACCAGTATCCCGGTCTGCCCGTCGGCCACCACCTCGGGAATGCCCCCGACCCGGGACCCGATGACCGCGGTGCCGCATGCCATCGCCTCAAGGTTCACGATGCCCAGTGGCTCGTACAGCGACGGGCAGACGAACGCGGTTGCGTGCGTCAGCAGCTGGATTACCTCGGGCCTGGGCAGCATGCCCGACAGCCAGATCACGCCGGACCTGGTGTCCCGCAGATCCTGGACCAGCGCGGTGACCTCGGCCGCCAGTTCCGCGGTGTCCGGCTGGCCAGCGCAGAGCAGCAGCTGCGTCTCGGGGTCGAGCTTCGCCGCGGCGCGCAGCAGGACGGGCAGGCCCTTCTGCCTGGTGACGCGGCCCACGAAGACCACCAGGGGCCGGCCGGGATCCACGCCGTAGCGTTCCAGCACGTCGGTCCCCGGATCGGGGGCGTACTGGCGGGTGTCGATCCCGTTGCGGATGACCCGCACGCGGTCGGCAGGCACGGCCGGATAACAGGTCAGCAGGTCGTCCCGCATTCCCTCGGAGACGGCGATCACCGCCGCCGCGGCCTCGATCGCGGTGCGCTCGCACCAGGACGAGAGGGCATATCCGCCGCCCAGCTGCTCGGCCTTCCACGGCCGCAGCGGCTCCAGCGAATGCACGGTGACGACGTGCGGCACGCCGGTGAGCAGCGACGCCACGTAGCCGGCCAGGTTGGCATACCAGGTGTGTGAGTGCACCAGGTCCGCGGCGGCGGCGGCGGACGCCATCGACAAGTCGGCGGAGATCGTCTGGAGTGCCTGGTTAGCGCCCGCCAGCCGGTCCCAGGGCTGATGCGCGACGGCTCCTGGCCGGTCGGCGCCCTGGCAGTGCACGGTCAGGTTGACCAGGCTGGCGAGCTCGCGCGCAAGGTACTCGACGTGGACCCCGGCCCCGCCGTACACATCCGGCGGGTACTCCCTCGTCAGCAGCGCTACCGCGAGCTTCCCCCGGCCGGCACCGTCGGCGGTCACTCCGGCACCAGCTGCCCCTTGCCGACGACGGTCACGCCGCCCTCGGAGACCACGAACCCGCGCGCTTTGTCGTGCTCCTTGTCCACCCCGATCTGGGCGCCCTCGGGGACGACGACGTTCTTGTCGAGAATCGAGTTCCTGACCACGGCATGCCGGCCGATCCGGGTGTTGTTCAGGATGACGGACCGCTCCACGGTCGCCCAGCTGTCCACCCGGACCCCGGGGCAGAGCACGGACTTGCGCACCAGGCCGCCCGAGACGATGACGCCGTTGCTGACCAGGCTCGAGATCGCCCGGCCGACCCGGTCGCCGCTGTCGTGCACGAACTTGGCCGGCGGCACGGACGGCACGCTGGTCAGGATCGGCCACCTGTCGTTGTACAGGTTGAATACCGGGTGCAGGGCGCACAAGTCCATGTGCGCGTCGAAATACGAGTCAAGCGTCCCGACGTCGCGCCAGTAGCCGGCGTCCCGCTCCGTCGCTCCCGGCACCTGGTTGTCCAGGAAGTCGTAAGCCTGGGCGCTGCGCTGGCTGACCATCATCGGGATGATGTCGCCGCCCATGTCGTGCAGGCTGTCGTCGTTGGCCGCGTCCTTGCGCAGCGCCTCGACCAGCGCGTCACTGGTGAAGACGTAGTTGCCCATCGAGGCGAATGCCTCATCCGGGTGGCCGGGGCGGCCCGGCGGATCAGCGGGTTTCTCCAGGAAGGCCTCGACGGTCCGCCCGTCCTTGCCGACCTCGATCACGCCGAAGTCGGTGGCGTCGGTCCGCGGAACACCGATGGCCGCCACCGTGGCGGCAGCGCCCGACTCGACATGCTGCTGGATCATCTGGCCCGGATCCATCCGGTAGACGTGGTCCGCGCCGAAGACGATCACGATGTCCGGCCGGTCGTCATAGATCAGGTTGAGCGACTGGTAGATGGCGTCAGCGGAACCGGTGTACCAGTGCGGCCCGCGCCGCTGCTGCGCGGGCACCGGCGTCACGTAGTTGCCGAGCAGGCTGCTCATCCGCCAGGTCGTGGTGATATGCCGGTCGAGGCTATGGCTCTTGTACTGGGTCAGCACGCAGATGCGCAGGCACCGCGCGTTCACCAGGTTGGATAGCGCGAAGTCAACCAGCCGGTAGAGCCCGCCGAACGGCACCGCAGGCTTGGCGCGGTCCGCGGTGAGCGGCGCCAGCCGCTTGCCGGCCCCGCCCGCCAGCACGATTCCGAGGACCCGTGGCTCGGTCATTGTCGCCTCCAGGAGCATCGTGTCGGGGGTACCTGCCGCCTCAGCCGTGCGGGCCGGCAAATCACGCGTTCGCCGGCCTTCTGGCTCCTCCCAGTGTTGCCCTATTGGCGGCCCGGAGGTAAGGGCCCAGGCGAAGGCGGCCGGGAATCTTGCGTGCACTATTGCACCGGGTGTTTCGGGGCACTCTCACGGGCGTTTCGGCGCGTTTCGGTGCCGCGTGCCGGGCCTGCCTGAGCCGTCAGCCGCCGTGCGTCACGCGCATCTTGGACTGCGGGTGGCCGAGGGCTTCCCAGTCATCCATGAAGCGGGCAGTCAGCCCGTGGCTGGCGGCCAGCGCCACCAGGGTTTCCGTCCGGTAGTAGAAATCCTCGCGCAGCACCTGGTGTTCCTGGCCCGATGTCCGGTCGAAGGTGAAATCGAAGAAGCCGTCAGGAGCCATGATCCGGCCGATGTTGGCCAGGCACTCGTCGATGACAGTAACGGGGCAGTGCGAGAACACGCTGTGCGCGTGCACGATGTCGAACTGCCCCGGCGGCATGAACTCCAGCCTCAGGTCCCGGACCAGCGTCAGGTGCGGGAGCTTCCCCTGCAGTCCGAACTCGGTGACCGTGTCCTGGGCCGCGAGCAGGATCTCTGGCGAGATGTCGATGCCGTAGTAATTCCCGGTGTCCAGGTGATCGATGAAAAGCCGCCCGGCCCGCAAGTTGCCGCAGCCGATCTCGAGCATCCGCGCTCCCGGCTTGAGGCCGTGGCGGAGCAGGTAGTCAAACTGCAGCTGGCCGATCTTTAGCCAGGAACCGCGGGTCTTGCTGCCCACCGCGCCTTCGTGACTGCGCGACGCGTCTGACCGCATCACGGCCCGGTAATAGCTGACGTGATCAGAGGTCCGGAGACTGAGCCAGGCATCGCGGCCGCGCCGGCGTGCGTACGGCATGACGTGGCCGGGATGCCGGACCGCGTATCCGATCTTGAAAGAAAGGCGCGAGCGGTTTGCCACGGTCACCAGGCCAGGCTAGGCGCGTTCGTGATCTGGGCAGCCTCGCCATGCCGAATCATTGCCCGGGCCTGACGATCCGATGGTCATCGGCTGCTGGCCTGGCTACTCTGCGGCCGCTGCGGTCCCTTCAGCGTCAGCATGCGCGCTGCGCATCCGCGACGCTACCGCCCGCGTGACGAGCAGGCGTGCCGCCTCCATGCCGACGCCCACCACGATCGACCAGGCAAGCGCTTCCTTCAGGGCGACGTCGGGATCATGCGGATCGGTGGGAGGCGCCTTGCCGGCCACTCGCTTCCAGCCGAACGTGAGCACCCTCCTGGCGATGCTCCCCGCGACGAGCGAGGAAACCATGCCGACTACCCGGCTAGTGCCGCCGGCACCCTTGGCTGCCATCCGTAGTTCCTTCCTGACGCCCGTCGGGTGATCATGCTACGGGGCTGCCGCCAGTGCGCGCGGCAGGACGTGATCTCTCGATCGCCGCGGCAAGCTCCGCGGGGCGCCTGGTGGCGACCAGCCAGTAGGGTGCTCCCGGTGCCGCGGCGCTGACCTCGACATAGACGGCGAGCGCTAGGTAGGGCCTGATCAGCATGAAGGCCGCCGGATCTGCCCGCGGGCCGCGTATCGCGCGCGTCTGGGCCTCGTCGAGCTGCGCTACCTCGCCGGCCTCCCGCAGCGGCAGCACGGCCCGCCCCGCCCGCAGCTGGCCGTCGGCCACCTCGATGCTTGCCCTGCCCCAGTTCAGCAGCACCGCGGCGCATCCGCCGCCGATGACGACATAGACCGCGATGGCAACACCCACACTGAAACCGGCCCACAGCGTGGTGCCGATGATGGCAACGCTGATCAGCCCGAGCAGCCAGTAGGAGATTGGCACGCGGAGCCGTTCGCGGTAGTTGCGCATCAGACCACCGTAGTTGGTTATATGGGGGGCATGACTGGCCGATGGACGCGGCAGGGCAGCAAGGGTCATGGGCCAGGGGATCTCGGGATGCCCGGAAGAGCGAATAGCGCCGATAACGGTGCCACTGTCGCAGCGGCCCCCAGCGACGGCGCCGGGCCAGGGCCGGCTGACGACGCAGTGGCCGGGCACCCGGCTGCGGATCAGCCGGTCAGCGCGGCGCGCAGGCTGCGGGCCGCGGCGGCAGGCCTCCGGCAGCGCGCCCAGGCCGCCGCGGCGCACCCCGCTGGCCCGCCGCGCGCGGCCGGCCCGCGGGACGCCGGGACTCCCGGTGACGTGCCGGCCAGTGACGTGCCGGCCGGGCAGACTGTGCCACGGTTCCTCCAGCAGATTGCCGCGTGGTCCTGGCGGCTGCTCCTCGTCGGCCTCCTGATCTACATCGCGTTCCGGGTCGCGAGCGCGCTGCGGCTGGTGGTGCTGCCCTGTTTCGCTGCCCTGCTGCTCACCGCGCTGCTGCAGCCCCTTACCGCGCGACTGCGGAAGACTGGGATGCCCTCCCTGGCCGCGACGTGGTGCACGATCCTTGCTGCCATCGCGGTCCTGGCCGCCGTCGGCACGCTGGCGGCCAACCGGGTGAGCGCCGACTACCCGCGGCTGTCCGCTGAGGTCAGGCACACGGCGCACCAGGTGCAGATCTCGCTGGCCGGCCCGCCGTTCCACGTCAGCAGCGTCCGGCTGCAGCAGTACTCCAACCAGCTGGTGCAATTCCTGGCGCAGCACAAGTCGGTGGTAGCAGGCACGGTGGTGACCGGCGGGAAGATCGTCCTTGAGCTGCTGACCGGGCTCGTCCTGACGGTGTTCATCACGTTCTTCCTGCTCAAGGATGGTGCGCGAATCTGGTCCTGGCTGGTGAGCGGGCTCCGGCCGCGGGCAAGGAGAAGGGCTGACAACGCCGGCCTGGCCGCATGGGCCGCGCTGGTGAACTATGTCCGGGGAACCACGGTGGTCGCGGCGATCCATGCCGTCTCGATCGGCCTGGCGCTCTGGCTGCTGGGCGTGCCGCTGCTGGTCCCGCTGATCATCCTCGTCTTCGTGGCCGCGTACGTGCCGCTCGTCGGGATCCTGCTTGCCGGGGCGCTCGCCATCCTGGTGACGCTGGGCACCAAGGGCTGGCTCGCGGCGGTGATCCTGCTCGCCGTGTTCCTGCTGGAGAACCAGATCGAGAGCCACCTGCTGCAGCCGCTTGTCGTCGGCAGGATTGTGCGGCTGCACCCGCTCGCCATCATCCTGGTGCTGGCCGTCGGCGGCATCGTGGCAGGCATCGCCGGCGCGATCGTCGCGGTGCCGGCCGCTGCCGCGATCTCCTATGCCTCGCCGTACCTGCGCGGCGCGGAGCCGGAACCGCCTGGGGAGCCGGAACCGCCCGGCGAGCCGTGACCGTGGCGGCCGTGTGCGAGGCGGGCCGTGGCCGCAGTCGCCGTGCCTGGCCGGGATGTAGCGGATGTAGGGCGAAAGGCCAGCCGGCGGTAAGGTCGCGACCGTGAACACAGCCGTGAACACCGCCGGGAGGACGGCCGCCATGCCGCTCGCGAATACTGAATCGGACGTGGTGCACGTTCTTATCAGGCGCCTGGACCCGGGCATCCCGCTGCCGGCCCGTGCCCATCCCGGCGATGCGGGCACCGACCTGTTCGCCGCCGCCGACGTGGAACTTGCCCCCGGCCAGCGGGCCGTGGTGCCCACCGGCGTCGCCATCGCGCTGCCTGACGGCTATGCCGCATTCGTGCATCCGCGTTCCGGCCTGGCCGCCCGGCATGGCGTAACGCTCGTGAACGCTCCGGGCACTGTGGATGCGGGGTACCGTGGCGAGATCAGGGTGACGCTGCTCAATACTGATGCCAGCAGCCCGGTCCGTTTCCAGCGCGGTGACCGGATCGCCCAGCTGGTGATTCAGCGAGTCGAGCGCGCGGTGTTTCATGAGGTTGACACCCTTCCTGGGTCTGCCAGGGGGGAGGGCGGCTTCGGATCCACCGGAGGACACGCGGCGACGGCCGGCCAGGCCGCCGGCAACGAGAGTCCAGCGGCAAGGTAAGGCAAGCTAGCGGCAAGGTAAGAGAGGCTAGCGGCAGGGGTAGCGACAAGGTAAGACAACGTAGAAGTAAGACAAGGTAAGGAGCGTGCGGGGTGTTCCGACGGCGCCGCCGTGAGAATGCGGCTCAGTCCGGATTCGACGATGACGCTGCCCAGGATGAGCTGGATATCCAGGGCGGCCAGGATTTCCCCGACGACCTGGCAGATACCGATGACGACCCGGCCGGCGCGGCACGCGGCTCCGGCGACGGCAGCGGCGGCAAGGCAGGCCCGTGGGACGCGGCGGAGCCCTTTCCCGAGCTGGAACGGATGGATTTCGGCAGCCTGCAAATCCCGGTGCGCGAAGGGCTCGAGGTCCAGATCAACATGGCCGAGGACCAGGGTGTCTGGATCGCGGTCCTGCGCGGCGAGAACGGCCTTCAGCTGCAGGCATTCGCCGCCCCCAAGACCAGCGGGCTGTGGGACGAGGTACGGCAGGAGATCGCTGATGAGGTCGCCAAGTCAGGAGGCGACTGCGAGGAGGCTGAGGGACCGTTCGGTGCCGAGCTGCATGCGCGCGTCCATACCGGTGAGCCTGGGCATGGCCGCACGCAGAAGCAGCCGGTCCGGTTTCTTGGCGTGGACGGGCCCCGCTGGTTCCTTCGCGGCGTGATCAGCGGCCCGGCGGCGCGCCGCCCCGAGCTGGCCAGGCAGTTCGAGGAGGTATTCGCGGACGTCGTCGTGGTCCGCGGCGAGCACCCCGCGCCGCCCAGGGACCTGCTCGAGATCAGGCTGCCCGACGAGGCACGGGCGGCTCTGGATGAGCAGATGGCCGCGGAAGCCGACGGCCAGGAGCCGCCGAACCCGTTCGAGCGAGGCCCCGAGATCACCGAGACCAGGTAAGTCACTAAGCCCTCCGAGCCAGCTGATCGCTGCCCTCCGAGCCAGCTGACGCGCTGGCAAACCAGCAGGCAGCGTTCACGAGCCCGCGGGCTCAGCGCTCGCCGCCCAGCAGCTGCCCAAGCTGATCCTCGACATCCTCGGTGGTCACGAAGAGCAGTTCGTCGCCGCCTTCCAGCGGGTCATCGCTGTTCGGGACGATCACCCGGCCATCCCGCAGGATGGCCACGAGTGCGGTGTCAGTCGGCCACTCGATGTCGCCGATCCGCCGGCCAACGAGCGGAGCGTCGGCGGGCATGGTCATCTCGACGAGGCTGGCCTCGCTCTGCCGGAACGTCATCAGCCGGACCAGGTCGCCAACGCTGACCGCCTCCTCGACCAGGGCGGACAGCAGCCTGGGGGTGGATACCGCAACGTCAACGCCCCATGATTCGTTGAACAGCCATTCGTTGTTCGGGTTGTTCACCCTGGACACGACCCGCGGCACCCCGTACTCGGTCTTGGCCAGCAGCGACACCACGAGATTGGCCTTGTCGTCGCCGGTCGCCGCGATCACCACGTTGCAGCGCTCGAGGGATGCATCATCCAGCGAGCTGATCTCGCATGCATCCGCCAGCAGCCACTCGGCCCGCGGCACGCTGTAGACCTTGATGGAGCGCGGGTTCTTGTCGATCAGCAGGACCTCGTGGCCGTTCTCGAGCAGTTCCTTGGCAATGGAGCGGCCGACCGCGCCCGCTCCGGCGATGGCTACCCGCATCAGTGGCCGCCCTTACCCGGCGCGCTCGGCCGGGCGAACACCGCCGCAATCCGCTCGATGTCCCCTTCCTTGGCGACGACATGCAGCACGTCGCCCTCCTGCAGGACGGTATCCGGCCCCGGCAGCATGGCCTCGCCGAGCCGGGCGATGAACGCGATCCTGGTGCGGGCGGTTTCCTCCAGCGACTGCACCTTCTCGCCGAGCCAGGCATCCGAGCAGGCGACCTCGGCGAGCACGATGGCGCCGGTCGGGTCGCGCCAGAGCGTTTCCGAGCCTTCCGGCAGCAGCCTGCGCAGCATCTGGTCCGCGGTCCAGCGGACGGTCGCCACGGTGGGGATGCCGAGCCGCTGGTACACCTCGGCCCGGCGCGGATCGTAGATTCGCGCCACGACATGCTGCACGCCGAAGGACTCGCGGGCCACGCGCGCGGCGATCACGTTCGAATTGTCGCCGTTGCTGACGGCCGCGAAGGCCTCGGCGTGCTCGATGCCCGCCTCGATCAGAATCTCGCGGTCGAAGCCGATACCGGTGATCTTGCTGCCCTTGAAGCCTGACCGCAGCTTGCGGAATGCTTCCGCATCCTGGTCAATGACGGCAACCGAGTGCCCCTGGTCCTCCAGAATGTGCGCGATCGTCGATCCGACCCGCCCGCATCCCATGATCACGATGTGCACGGCCTTCCCTTCAGCAAGAACGATGCCCGATCAAGGTATGCCCTCCCGCCTGGTGCGGCTAGCACCAGGCGACCCCAGCGGGATCCCCAGCGGCCGGTCACGGGAGCATAGTGTCATGACCATGCCCGCCGATGATCCGCCCAAGGCGGGCGACCTGCTAGAACTCACGGTGGGCGAAGCCGCGAACGGCGGCTGGTGCGTGGCCAGGTCGGCTGCCGCGGGCGGACGGGTGATCTTCGTGCGGCACGCGCTGCCCGGCGAGAGGGTACGCGCCAGGATCACCCAGACCACTGCAAAGTTCGCCAGGGCCGACGCGGTGGAGATACTGGCCGCCGCGCCTGACCGAGTCGAGCCGCCCTGCCCGCACGCCCGCCCGGGCGGCTGCGGCGGCTGCGACTGGCAGCATGCCGGCCTGCCGGCCCAGCGGGCGCTCAAGGCCGCCGTGGTCAGCCAGCAGCTGCGCCGCATCGCCGGGATCGACCGCGACGTGGTCGTCGAGCCGCTGGCTGGCGATGAGGATGGGCTCGGCTGGCGCACCAGGGTCAAGTTCGCCGTAGCCAGCGATGGTGTCGCCGGGCTGCGCCGGCACCGGTCCCATCAGGTCATCAAGATCGGCAATTGCCCGATCGCACATCACCTGGTCAGTGATACCGGCGCGACCCGCAAGCGCTGGCATGGCGCCGATGAAGTGGAAGTGGCAGTTGCCCCCGGCTCGGGCCAGCGAGCGCTGATTGTCTCGGGCCGTCATATCCGTTCGGAATCCTGGCCTGATTTCCCGGCGGACACGGTGCTCGCACCCGGCCGCGATGGCGGGCTCACGGCGATGCGCGGCAGCGGATTCCTTCAGCAGCAGGCCGCGGGACGATCCTGGCGGGTGAGCGCCGGGACGTTCTGGCAGGTGCACCCGGGCGCGGCCAGCGCGCTCGCCGAGGCCGTCCTCGCTGCGCTGGAGCCACAGCCAGGCGACGTCGCGCTGGACCTGTACTGCGGTGCCGGGCTCTTCGCCGGCGTGCTGGCGGAAGCCGTCGGCCCGGACGGGGTCGTCGTCGCGATCGAGGAGGACACCGCCGCGGTGCGCGACGCCCGGCACAACCTCCGCGCGACGCCCTGGGCGCGGGTGCACAAGGGCGACGCCGCGGCGATGCTCGCCCGCTACGGCGTGTCCGGCGCGTCGATGGCCGTCCTGGACCCGCCGCGGTCGGGCGCGGCGCGGCAGGTTGTTGAGCTGCTGGCCGCGGCGGGCAGCGATGCCGCATTGCGCCGGATCGCCTACGTGTCCTGCGATCCGGCGACCCTGGCCCGTGACCTGGCGATATTCGGCGAGCATGGCTGGGAGCTTGAGGCGCTGCGCGCGTTCGACGCGTTCCCGATGACTCATCACGTGGAGTGCCTGGCCACGCTCGGGCGCTGGTAGCGCCCAGTCGCCGGCCGCGGTCAGCGGCGCGGCGCGGGTCAGCGGCGCGGGTCAGCGGCGCGGGTCAGCGGCGCGGGTCAGCGGCGCGGGTCAGCGGCGCGGCCGGCGTGGCGCCGGCCGCGTCGCCAGGGAAGCTGCCTACTCCGTGGCTACGGCTTCCTTCGTCTGGAGCGCCGCTTCCACGTCGATCGTGAGCTGGATCTTCTCGCTCACCATGACGCCACCGCCCGGGATAGCCATGTTGGCGGTGATGCCGTACTCCGAACGGTTAATTTCCCCGGTCGCCGAGAATCCGGCCCGGGTGCCGCCGTAGGGGTCGGGGCCGAAGCCGTTGACCTCCAGCGTGAGCTCCACCGGGCGGGTAATCCCGCGGATGGTCAGCTCGCCGTCCACGATGAGGTCCTGGCCGTCATGGCGGACGCCGGTCGAGCGGTACGTCATCGTCGGGTATTTGGCCGTGTCGAGGAAGTTCTCGCCGGCCACATCGCCGTCGCGATGCTCGTTGCTGGTGTCAACAGAGGTCGTGTCGATGGTTGCCGTCGCCGACGACTGCAGCGGGTCATCCGCCGTGATGATCTGGCCTTCGAACTTAGTGAAGTTCCCGCGGACCTTGCTGACCATCAGATGGCGTGCGACGAAGCCGATGTGAGAATGGACGGAATCGATGTCCCAGGTTCCGGCGATATAGCCAGGAATCTCGACAGCCTGTGCCGTCATAATGTCTCCTTGGTTCTCAGAGGTATGATGGTTACTGGATAAGACACGGTACCAATCCAGAACCGAAGTCCATCCTCGTAAGGACGCCGCCGTCTCGCAATAAGGCACATCAAGTTGCCCGGGGCACCTGGAGGTAACCATGGATCCTGGGAATGGCGCCGGGCCTGCGGATCTGGTCGCCGCTGCCATGCCGGCCGGGCCAGCAACTACCGCCGGCCCCAGAACTATCGCCGGGCCTGGCAGGCCGGGAGCTTTCGCCGCGGTGACGGAGCTGCCCGCGCCAGCGGCGCCCGCCGCCGCGCCGGCGGCGCCCGCCGCGCGGGGAGCATCTGGCCCGCCGGGGACGCTTGCCGCGTCCGGAGAGCCTGCCGCGCGAGGAGCATCTGGCCCGCCGGGGACGCTTGCCGCGTCCGGAGAGCCCGCCGCGCCCGGAGCGGAGCCTGGAGTGTCCGTAGCCAAGTGCCGGGTCCGCGAGATCCTCGGCCGAATCGGCGACAAATGGTCGCTCTTCATCATCTTCCGCCTGGGTGACGGCCCGCAGCGATTCACCTCGCTGAAGCGAGCCGTCGACGGGATCAGCCAGCGAATGCTGACGGTCACCCTCCGCGGCCTGGAACGCGACGGCATAGTCAGCCGGACCATGTACCCGGTCATGCCGCCGCGGGTCGACTATGCGCTTACTCCGCTGGGCCATACCCTGCTCGACGCCGTCGGCGCGCTCATGGCCTGGGCCGACGAGCATCTCGCCGAGGTGGATGCCGCGCGCGATGCCTACGATGCCCGGTCCTCGAGCGGCGTCCCCGAGATGCCAGCGCCAGCCGCGAGCGGCCATAGGGAGCCAGCGCCAGCCGCGAGTGACATCCCCGAGATGCCAGCGCCAGCCGCGAGCGACCACAGGGAGCCAGTGCAGCCGCGCTTTTCGGCACCTTAAGCCCCACCAGCCCCATCTGAATCACGTTCAACGCCGCATGGGATAGCGGTTACGATCCGGCCGGCAAAAACCGGCTGAACCTTAACCGTTGTCGATTGGCTGGTGAATCGGGCACGACCGCCGTTACCCGGCCCGCCCGGTCTATTACTTATCCACAGCTATGTCCTTGTTATCCACAGTTTTGGATTGCGGGTACCGAATGGAGGACGGCGCGGCGACGCTGAGGTGCATGACCGGCCACCTCCCTCGTGAATGCGAGCAGCTGCTGCAATTGCAGGCAGGAGTCATCACCCGCGCGCAGGCGCTCGGCGCCGGGATGAGCAGGCACGCCCTGCAGGCGAAGGTGGACAGCGGGCGCTGGCGGCGCCTGCATCACGGGGTGTACGCGGCCTTCAGCGGCCGGCCGGACCGTGCCGCCATGCTGTGGGCGGCGGTCCTCGGCGCCGGACCCCGCGCCGTGCTGAGCCACGAAACGGCAGCCGAACTGCACGGGCTGCTGAGCGCGAGCGCTCGTCAGGACGGGCCCATCCACGTGATGGTGCCGAGGGGCAATCAGGTAGCCGCGATGAGGCGCGTCCGGCTGCACTACTCGCAGCGGCTGGACGCGTCGAGGCACCCGGTGCTGCTGCCGCCCGTGACGCGGCTTGAGGACACGACCCTCGATCTCGCTGGAGCGGCCGCAACAGTGACGGACGGGATCGGCTGGATCCTGCGCGCCTGCGGAACTCGCCGGACCACGCCGGACAGGCTCCGCCAGGCGATGGCCGCCCGCCTGCGGTTGCGGTGGCGAAGCGAGCTGTCCACGGCGCTCGGTGACGCCCGTTCCGGGGTTCACTCCGCGCTCGAACATGCCTACCTGCACTGCGTCGAGCGGCTCCATGGGCTGCCAGCCGGGGTCCGGCAGCGGCACGTGATTGTGCGGAACGTGTCCACGTATCAGGATGTCCGTTACGAGAGATACCTGCTGATTGTCGAGCTGGACGGCCGGGCAGCCCATCCCGAGCAGGAACGCTGGCGGGACATCCGCCGTGACAACGCGAGCGCGGCCGCCGGCTGCGTCACCTTGCGCTACTCGTGGTCCGACGTTACGCAGCGACCCTGTGAGGTGGCCGCCGAGGTTGGCCGCGTCCTGCGGAGCCGTGGCTGGACTGGTCGGCCGCGGCCGTGCGGCCCGGACTGCGCGGCCGGATTAGCCGGCCGCGACCAGCCCGCCGGCATTAGTCGGCCGGGGCCGGGACCAGCCGGCCCGGATTAGCTCCCGCTGGGCGCTGGGAGGGGCGCAGGCGACCGCGCCCCCCGCAGCGGGATGCGAAAGGATGAGCGGCATGCAACTGCGGATCTTCACGGAACCCCAGCAAGGCGCCAGCTATGACACGCTACTGACGGTCGCGCGCGCGGCCGAGGAGCTTGGCTTCGATGCCTTCTTCCGCTCCGATCACTACCTCAAGATGGGCCCAGTCAGCGGGCTGCCCGGCCCGACCGATGCCTGGGTGACGCTGGCCGGGCTGGCCCGCGAGACGTCCAGGATCCGGCTCGGCACGCTGGTGACGGCGGCCACTTTCCGGCACCCGGGTCCGCTGGCGATCAGCGTCGCGCAAGTGGATCAGATGAGCGGCGGCCGGGTGGAGTTCGGGCTGGGGGCCGGCTGGTATGCGGACGAGCACGAGGCCTATGCCATCCCGTTCCCGGACCTGGGCGAGCGCTTCGCCAGGCTCGAGGAGCAGCTGGCGGTCATCACCGGCCTGTGGGAGACGCCGGAGGGGGAAAAATTCTCGTTCAGCGGAGCGCACTACCAGGTGTCCGATTCGCCGGCGCTGCCCAAGCCCGCGCAGCGGCCGCGGCCCCCTGTGCTCATCGGCGGCACCGGGAAGCGTCGGACGCCGCAGCTGGCCGTGCGGTACGCCGACGAGTACAACGTCCCGTTCGGCGGGGTGCCGGCCACGGCGGCGGCGTTCGGCCGGGTGCGGGATGCCTGCTCGGCGGGGGGCCGCGCCGCATCGTCGATAACGTACTCGGCGGCGCAAGTGGTGTGCTGCGGGCGGTCGCAGGCCGAGCTGGAACGGCGCGCCGCCTCGATCGGCAAGGAGCTGGCCGAGCTGCGGGAAGACGGCGTCGCCGGGACCCCGGCTGAAGTCGCCGACAAGATCGGGACGTACGCCGAGATCGGGGCGCAGCGCATGTACCTCCAGGTACTCGACCTGCAGGACCTTGATCACCTAGAGCTGATCGCGTCCGAGGTGCTGCCGCAGCTCGGCTGACCGCGCAGGCACCGCTAGCCGCCACCCGCCCAGGGGTTGTAGTCCACGTCGAGTGCTTCCTGCGCGGGGCGCTGCCCGGCGGGCACGTTGCGCAGGTTCAGCCGGATCCTCGTCCAGGTCGACGACCGGCCGCGCATCGAGTCCACCAGCACGTCGGAGGGCTCAAGGTACGGCCAGACATCCCCGTGCCGCTCCTTCCAGCGGTCAAGGCCCAGCATTGCCTCGCCCTGACTCGCTGCCCTGGCGACCTCGATCAGCGGCATCGTCGACTTGCGGCGGCCGGTCGCCCCGCTGGCCTTGCCCGGCGCAGGCGGCGCTGGAGCGGATGGTGCCGTCGGCTCCCGCGTGCCGCTGGCCTGTCGACCGGAGCCGGGCTGTCGCGCGGAGCCGGGCTGTCCCGTGTCGCCGGGCTGGCGCGGCGTACTGGGGCGCCGTTTCGACGGCTGCACCCGGGGCTGCTCTCCGGCTTGCTTGTCGAAATGCGGCGGCCAGGGCGCGTCGGGCAGGCCGGCTGCCTCGTGGTCGGCCGCCAGCTTGAGCAGCGGCTCAAGAGACCCCGCCTGGTCGTCGATGCCGCCGCTCAGGTCGCCGACGGCTGCGTACCGCACCGGCATCGTGTCGATGGTGAACGCCTCAGGGCGGCAGTCAGCTAGCTCGTCCCAGGTCAGCGGCGCTGATACCCGGGCATCCGGGGTCGGCCGCACCGAGTAGGCCGAGGCGATCGTCCTGTCCTTGGCGTTCTGGTTGTAGTCGACGAAGACGCCATGGCGCTCCTCCTTCCACCACCGGGCGGTCGCCAGGTCCGGCGCGCGCCGCTCGATTTCCCTGGCCAGCGCCACGGCTGCGCCGCGGACCTCGGTGAACGTCCAGCGTGGCTCGATCCGGCAGTAGATGTGGATGCCGCGGGAGCCGGACGTCTTCGGCCATCCGGTCAGGCCGAAATCCGCGAGCACGTCCCTGGCCACCAGGGCGACTGCGACGATCTGTGGCCA
>Ga0302178_10000159_pt1 | contig 61817 bp, 64 predicted proteins | sample I_Palsa_E1_3_FD_198790 | JGI IMG/M metagenome (GOLD analysis project Ga0302178, IMG submission 198790) | Peat permafrost microbial communities from Stordalen Mire near Abisko, Sweden - I_Palsa_E1_3 | ecosystem: Environmental > Terrestrial > Soil > Palsa > Peat permafrost | place: Sweden...
AGCGATCACGAGCGGCATCCCGGCGGCCCGCGCCGCCGCGATCGCGGTGTCGAATCCCTTCTCGGGCACGAGCCGCCCGCCGGCGAGCGCGTATTCGCCCGCCTCGGCTTGGGAGTGCTTCGCGACCGCCGCAGCGGGCGTGAAATTCGGCAACACGTCGGTGCGGTCGGCGGGGAGTCCGTGCTCGATCAGCCTGCCGGCGGTGAAGTGGCTGACGGTGATGAAGCGGTCGGCGTGCGCCAACAGTCGCGGCTGTTGCAGGCTCAGTCCGGCGGCGTAGACGGCTGCCTCCGAGACCGATCCGCGGCACCGCAACCGCAACCCGGGCAGCGTGTTGCGTCCTGCGCAACGAAAGCACGGCGCGCCGTCGCGAAACGCGATGCCGACGGCGCAGAACAGGCGGAAGTTATGCAGGTGCTGCACGACCCCGGCGCCGGCCCGCCCAGCCGCCTCAAGCGCCCGCCAACCGAACAGCGGGTGGACGTTGTGCGCGTGGACCACGTCGGCGCCGAACTCCGCGACGGCACGGCCGATCGCGTCGGGCTGCAGACCGCCGCCGGTCATCGCCGCGGCGGCTCCGAGCCGGCCGAGTTCCGCGCTTGAGCGCTCCAGCAGCCTGACCGCGTGACCGTGACGCGACAGCATCTCGACCAGATTGGCGACGGCGCGCTCCTCGCCACCCGGCGCGCGGTAGCGGTTGTGGAGCATCAGGATGCGCACGGGTCAGAGACGCTAACCGACGGGCACGGTGCCCGATTGTTCGATTTGTCCAACGATGTTTGACTTGCTTCCCAATCGCGCGTGTCGACGTCCAGCCACACGGCGCCCCTGCCATGCCATCAGCTACGTGCCCTGATCGGGCCCGCACCGCCCGGCGGTGGGAGCGTCCTCGCTCCCGCCGCGCGGCGATGCGGTCAGCCTCAGTGCGCGATCAGCCGGCAGCCGAGAACAGCTCGGCGACCTTGGGCCAGTTGACGACGTTCCAGAACGCGTCGATGTAATCGGGGCGCCTGTTCTGGTACTTGAGGTAGTAGGCGTGCTCCCAGACGTCGACGCCGAGCAGCACGGCCTTGCCGTCGGAGATCGGCGAATCCTGGTTGGCGCTGGAGACGATCGCCAGGCCGGAGCCGTCGTGGACCAGCCACGCCCAACCGGAGCCGAAGCGGCCGAGCCCGGCGGCCTTGAACTGGGCCTTGAAGTCGTCGAGGGAGCCGAACGCCGAATTGATCGACTCGGCCAGCGCGCCGTCGGGCGCGCCGCCGCCACTGGGTGAGAGCCACTCCCAGAACAGTGAGTGGTTGTAGTGGCCGCCCGCGTTGTTGCGGACCGGGCCCTGCTTGTCGGATGGCAGCGCCGAGAGGTTCTTGAGGACCTCCTCGACGGGTTTGTCCGCCCACTCGGTGCCCTCGAGCGCTGCGTTGGCGTTCGTCACATAGGTCTGGTGGTGCTTGTCATGGTGGAAGTGCATCGTCGCCTCGTCGATGTGCGGCTCAAGCGCGTCGTAGGCGTACGGGAGATCTGGTAATGAATAAGCCATCGCGTTACGGCTCCTTTGCTCTGCAGTTTTCCGTCTCTCAGCAGAGAACATATCCCGCCTGCCGCCTCCGACGGGGACAAGTACGCTACGGGCGCGATGACGCTCCTCTCCGGCTACTTCCTGCCGACCGAACGTGAGCCGCCGGCCGACGCCGAGGCGGTCTCGCACAAGCTGATGGTCCGTGCCGGGCTGATCCGCCAGGTTGGCACCGGGCTGTGGTCGTGGCTGCCGGCCGGCTGGCGGATCCACCAGCGGATCGTGCAGATCGTGCGCGAGGAGATGGACGCGATCGGTGGCCAGGAGCTGTTGATGCCGGTGTTGCAGCCGGCGGACCCGTGGAAGCGCACCGGCCGCTACCAGATCGACGAGCTGTTCAAACTGCGCGACCGCCGCGACGCCGAGCTCGTGCTGGCACTGACGCACGAGGAGATCGTCACCGGCCACGTCGCCGCTGCGGTTCGCTCATACCGGGACCTGCCGCTGATCCTCTACCACTTCCAGATCAAGGAGCGCGACGAGCCGCGGCCGCGCGCCGGCGTGCTGCGGACCCGCGAGTTCATCATGAAGGACGCCTACACGTTCGACCGCGACGCCGAGGGTCTGGATGCGCAGTACCAGCTGCACGTCGGCGCCTATGACCGGATCTGCGACCGGCTCGGGATCGAGTGGTACCGGGTCGAGGGCGACGTCGGGATGATGGGAGGGACCGGCGCGCACGAGTACATGGCGCCGTGCCCGGCCGGGGAGAACGACGTCGCGCTGGCGCCCGGCTACGCGGCCAACCTGGAGGTCGCGTCGGCGGTCGCACAGCCGGTCGCGCTGCCGGCGGCATTGAACGCGCCCGAGCTCGTGCGGACCCCGAACGCGACCACGATCGAGGCGCTGGTGAGTCAGCTCGGGGTACCGGCCGGCGCGACGTTGAAGGCATTTCCGGTCGTTCTCGAATCGGATGGCGAGATGCGGCTGGTGGTCGTGCGCGGCGACCACCGCGTCAACGAGGTCAAGCTCCGGAACACGCTCGGCCAGCCGTTCCGAGCTGCCCGCGCCGACGAGATCGAACGGCGGCTCGGACCTCCCGGCTACATCGGGCCGGTCGGCGCCCAGCTGCCGGTGCTGCTCGACGAGGCGGTCGTGGGAAACGGATCCCACCCGCCCACGGGCTCCTACGTCGCCGGCGCCAACGAGCCGGAGGCGCACCTGCGCGGGGTGCAGCCGGGCCGCGACTTCTCCTACGAGACGGTCGATGTGCGCGAGGTCGTCGTCGGTGACACGGTCAGCGGCGCCCCGATCCGGATCGAACCGGCGATCGAGATCGGCAACATCTTCAAGCTTGGCACGCGCTACTCCGAGCCGTTGAACGCGACATATCTCGACGAGCACGGCAGGGCACAGCTGGTCTACATGGGGTCCTACGGCTTCGGCCCGGCCCGCGCGGCGGCGGCTGCGGTCGAGCAGTTCTCAGACGTTCACGGGATTTCGTGGCCGCGCGCGATGGCGCCGTTCGACGTGGAGCTGGTCGGGCTCGGCAAACCGGGCAGCGAAGAGCGGGCCTTCGCCGACGGGCTCTATGCAGAGCTCGAGGCGACCGGCCTGCAGGTGCTCTACGACGAGCGCGATGCCGGGCCGGGCGAGAAGTTCGCCGACGCCGAGCTGCTCGGCTGCCCATTGCGGCTGACCGTCGGGCGCAGGACCTTGGGGTCGGGCGAGATCGAGGTGCAGGTCCGGCGCGGGCGCGAGTCACGGGCCGTGTCGATCGCAAGCGCGGCGCAGGCGGTGGCCGAGCTGTGGCACGACCTGCCCTGACCAAGCGCAGGCTGTTCGGGATCGACCGGTCGGGTGGGTCGCCGGCGCAGACGCGGTCGGACCAGCCGCTGAACCCGTGGACGATCCCGAACGCGATCGGCTACCTGCGCCTGGCCGGGATCCCCGTCTTCCTGGTGCTCGCCCTGTCCAGCGACGACGGCCAGGACCTGGCCGCGGTGATCGTGTTCGCGGTGATCGGCTGGTCCGACTACCTGGATGGGTTCATGGCACGGCTGACGGGTCAGTACAGCCGGCTGGGGGCGCTGCTCGATCCGATCGTCGACCGGTTGCTGATCGTCGCCGGCCTGGTCGTCGCCTTCGATTTCTCGCTGCTGCCGCGGTGGGCGATCGTGCTGGCGGTGGTCCGCGAGCTGGTGATGCTGGCAGTGAGCCGGTACGGGTTGTCTCGCGGAGTCGAGCTCAACATCAACTGGTTCGGACGGATCGGCGTCGCCCCGACGATGGGCGCGCCGTTCTTCGCGATGTGCGGCGTGCACTGGTTGGCGCTGATCATGCTGTACTGCGGACTGGCGTTGTCGCTGACGGCGACCGCACTGTACGTCAAGCGCGGGATCGAGCAGGTGCGCGAACGCGACCGCGGACGGGCATCCCCCGGGCGCTCCGGCAGCTGACGCGGGCTGTCGCGAGCTCCGCCGAGCGACCAAACACTCTCAAGCTCAGCTTGACCCTGCGGGCTGAGCGGGTATACTCACAGTCCGCCCGCCGCCCGGGTTGGCGGGTTGAGGAGCGAGCAAAATGTACACTTTTCCAGATCTCGGGTCACTGTCGGATCAGGAACTGAAGGATCTGATCGCGGCGCTGACCAAGGAGGAGGCAGAGGTCTCCTACCAGCGACGGATCCTGCACGGCAAGATCGACATCCTGCGCGCCGAGCTGGTCAACCGCTTGCGTCGAAAGGACGAGCAGGGCGAGCTCGTGATCTCGGGCTCCGATGTCCAGCAGCTGACCGACATCCTGGCGGGGCGGATCGCTCCAGCGGACCCGGAGTAGGCTCGCGCCACGTGGCTCAGCACTGCCCCGAGTGTGGGTTCGCCAACGACGACGGCGCTGCCTACTGCCAGCGCTGCGGCGCCTTCCTGGCCCACACCGAGCCACCGCCGGGCGTGACCACCGCGACGTACAGGGTCGACGAGAGCGGCGACTTGGAGGTCGTCGAGCTCCAGGACGTGATTGCCGGCGGAGCGGCGCTGGTGATCCGCGCCGGCAGCGGCCGCGAGGGCGAGAGCTTTCCGCTGGCGCGCGAGCGGATGTCGGTCGGTCGCAGCCCCGAATCGGACGTGTTCCTCGACGACGTGACCGTGTCACGTGCCCATGCATTGATCGTTCGCCGCGGCAGCGAGTATTACCTCGACGACTGCGGATCGCTGAACGGGACATACATCAACCGCCGCCGGATCGACTCCCAGCGGCTGAGCGACGGGGATGAGTTGCAGATCGGCAAGTACAAATTGGCGTTTCTGAGCCGCTGATGGCATCGATCGACACCGAGACGCCGGACCTGGAGCTGCCCGAGCCGGCCGAGATCGTCGAGCCCGGCGGTCGTCAGAAGGCGGTCACGATCGGCGCCGTCTGTAAGGCGCTGGCGCAGGAGTTTCCCGACATCTCGATCTCCAAGATCCGCTACCTGGAGGATCAGAAGCTGCTGGCCCCACGGCGCACGCAGGGCGGCTATCGGCTCTACACGCAGTCGGATGTCACACGCCTGAAGACGATCCTGCGGCTGCAGCGAGACGAGTTCCTGCCGCTGCGAGTGATCCGCCAGGAGCTCGCCGGTGGCCGCGCCGAGCGCGAGGTCGGTTCGCCGGGCCCGGCCGACCGCGTCGCGGTTCGACGCTCCGCGGTCACCGTCCGTGACCGGGGCGCGCTGTACGCGCTCGAGGACGTGGTCGAGGACACCGGCGCCCAACCGGCACTGATCAAGGAGCTCGTCGAATTCGGCGTGATCAAGGGCGAGAACCACGAGGGCAGCACGTTCTACGACGAAACCGAGCGCGAAATCATCCGCGCCGTCTCAGAGCTCGCGCGGTACGGGGTCGGCGGGCGCAACCTGCGTGTGTTCCGCAGCTCGGCCGATCGCGAGGCGCAGCTGCTGCAGAGCATCCTCGCCCCGGCGCTGCGCTCCCGCAATCAGGAGCGTCGCAAGGAGGCGATCGAGACGCTCGAGAACCTCGCCTCGGTCACGACCCACCTCAAGCATCTGCTGCTGATCCGCGATCTGCGCAAGATCGCCGTCTGAGTCAGCTACCGGCGGTCGTCAGGTGGATCTGCGCGACTACGTCCGCGACATCCCGGATTTCCCGCGCGACGGGATTCTGTTCCGGGATATCACGCCGCTGCTGGTGCATCCGGGCGCGCTCGACCAGGCGATCGCGCAACTCGCTGCGTCATGCGCGGAGCTCGAGCCCGTCGACTACGTCGTCGCCGCCGAGGCACGTGGGTTCATCCTCGGTGCCGCGCTCGCGCGGCAGTTGCATGCGGGTTTCGTGCCGGCGCGCCGACCGGGCAAGCTGCCCGCCGAGACCGTCAGCGCCGAGTACGCGCTCGAGTACGGACTCGACGCGCTCGAGGTGCATGCTGACGCGTTCGCGCACGGCGCACGGGTGCTCGTCCACGACGACCTGCTGGCGACTGGCGGCACCGCCGGCGCCCTGTGCGAGCTCGTCACGGGCTTGGGCGGCCGGATCGTCGGTTGCGCGTTTCTGATCGAGCTGACGGCGCTCACCGGTCGCGTGCGGTTGGCGCCGCATCCGGTCAAGACGCTGATCAGTTACGACTGACGCCGGGAGCCGGATGCCGACGGCCACGCGCTCGAGAACGTTCGCGGTCACGCAGAGCGAGCTGTGGGAGCTGATCGCCGATCCCCACCACCAGCCGCGCTGGTGGCCCGGTGTGGAGCGGATGGAGTCGGTCGGCGGTGACGGTTTCACGCAGGTGCTGAAGACCAAGCGCGGCAAGCCGATCCGGGCTGACTTCCTCATCATCGCGCTCGAGCCGCCGTGGATGACGGTCTGGGAGCAGCAGCTACCCGGCACGCCGTTCGCGCGCGTCTTGAGCGAGTCGGTGATGCAGGTCAACCTGGAGCCGGCGGGGGAGGGGACGACGGCGACGATCGCGCATCGGCTCAAGCCGCGCGGGTACTCGCGGACCGGCGGCTTCCTGATCGGCCGCGACACCGCCAAGCAGCTGGACCGGCTGCTGGACGGGATCGCGGGCCTCTTCTAGAGCTTGGACTTCGCGACTGCGGAGAGCTTGCCCTCCAGCACGACCGGCCCCGGCGTCCTGCTCGGTTTGTCGCCGGTCTCCAGGGTGATGATCAGGTACTTGTAATGGGCCGCGTTCGCCGGCAGCTCAGCGGTCGATCCGAGGTCGCCCTTCCGGTTGACGCCCTTGCTGAAGTATCCGAGCAGCCTCGCGTCCGATCGCGAGTTGTAGAGCCACACGGCGTAAGTCGTCCGGGGCTTGGTCGTCGTCGGCGGCACATGCTCTGCCTCGATCCCGAGGCCCTTCAGCGACCCCTGCCGCAGCACCAGCGCGACCCCTTTGATCTTGCCGCCGCCGGTCGGCGGCGTCAGGTTGATCTGCCCGACGATCGCTGCCGACTGGGTGCTGCTCGTCGTCTGCGACGAGGAACTCGAGCTCGTCGCGCTATGACTCGACGACACGCGGGCGACGGTGCCGGTCGGGTCGTGACGCTTGCCGGAGCCGCCGCCGGGCTTGATCACGAAGATCACGACCGCCGCGGTGATCGCCGCCGCCAGCGCCGACAGCAACACGATCCCGCCGGTGCGGGAGCTGCGCGGGGTCGCGGGCGCAGTCGGGCCGGCCGGCGGGGTCGGCGGCCGCTCTGCGCCCGGGGCTGTGGCCGGTTCGCCGGCCGTGTCGTCACGCCGGACGGGGGTCGGGGCGTGCGTCGGCACGCGGTCCGCGATCGGCGGCAGCGGGCTCGACGCCAGCGGGCCCAGCTCGGAGGACACGACGCGCGCCCACGCCCGCTGCGCCGGAGAATCGGCGATCGCGTCGCGCACGTGATCGGCGTCCGGCGCCGCCAGTTGGCCGAGCAGGTAGTCGGCGATCCGGGCACGGTCGGCGTCGGCCACCGCCGTCGGCGGGCCGAGCGCGTCGAGCGCCGCCAGCGCGCGCACCCGGACCTCGGCGGGCGCGATCGAGAGCATTCCGGCGATTTCGCGGTAGCTGCGGCCCTGACCGAGTACGAGCTGCAGAACCGCTCGCTGGTCGCCGGCAAGGCGCTCGGGTGCATCCATGCGGCCGTAGAGTACCCGGGGCATCGTCAGCCCTGCGCCGGCCGGCGGCGCGCGGTTCTCTATCGTCCGCGCGCGATGAGCGACGATGCCCTGACCGCGTTCGACCGCCTCTGCGGGCTCGAGCTGATCGAGCTCGGTGACGAGCTCGTGCGGGCGCGCATCGACGTGCAGGACCGCCACAAGCAGCTATTCGGACTGGTGCACGGTGGGCTGTACGCGACGATCGCCGAGTCGATGGCGGTCGCCGGGACCGCTTGTGCGGTGTCGGCCGACGGACGGGCGGCGACGGGCCTATCGACCCAGACGAGCTTCCTACGACCGATCACCGGCGACCGCATCGAGGCGACCGCGCGCCCGCGTCACCGGGGCCGCAGCACCTGGGTGTGGGAGGTCGAGATCTCGGATGCGCGCGGACGGCTGTGCGTGCTCAGTCGCGTCACGATTTCGGCAGTACCCCGCCGCGGCTGATCGGTGCACCGCGGCCCAGCCAGTATTCGATGAACGTGGGCAGCTGCGGATCGCTCGGCCCAGTCGCGCGCAGCATGTGCGTCCACGCGAGCGCCACGACCCCGTCGATCCCGGAGCGGTGGGCGAGGATCACGGCGCCGCCGGTCGCCGCCAACGCCGGCGTGAACGGCGGCGCCTGGTGCGCCACCAGTCCGGTCAGGCCGGCCGGGGGCGTGCGGGTCCCGTACATCAGCACGATGTCGCCGACCTCGAGCGCCTGCAGCAGCTGATCGTCTGAGATCGTCGCGCGGTCGCGCGTCACGTTGATCGGATTGTGCGGGCCGCTGGTCGGCGGGTCGGAGTCGTAGGCGGGACGAGGCTGGCCCGGCCGCAGGTGCAGGTCGCCCTGGTCACGGAAGGCGATCCCCGGACCGGGTTGACCTCCCGTGATACCGGGGTCGTCCTGACTGCCGGCCAGCCCGCCGGACAGCAGCGCGATGATCGCGACGGCGATCGCCAACGACACGATCACAATCGCGAGGCGCTCCAGCCAACGGGTCATGACCGGGTGGCAGCGGCGGCCTGCAACAGCTCGGCGATCGCGTCGGTCAGATCCTGCGCCAGCAGCTCGACGTCCGGGAGGGCGTCGTAGTCGGCGTTCAGCCCGAAGTTCAGCTGGCCGTCGTAGCTCATGATCGCAATCCCGAGCGCCTGATTGGCCGCCAGCGGCACCATCGGGAACATCTCCTGCAGCCGGCGGCCCAGCATGTAGAGCGGGAACTGCGGTCCCGGCACGTTGGTGACGACGAGGTTGAACATCCGCTGACGGGCGCCGAGGCGGGCCGCTTGGGCCATGATCGTCGGCGGCGCGAAGCCGGTCAGCTCGGTCAGGACCCGCGCGCCGACGGCCTGTCCCGATTCCTTGACGCCGCTCATCTCACCGCTGATCCGCTGCAGCCGTTTGACCGGGTCGGTCTCGCCGATCGGCAGCGTCGCCCACATCGCCGCGACCCGGTTGCCGAGCGCTCCGCGCTCGACGTCGGCGCGGACCGAGACCGGCACCATCGCCCGCAGCACAGTGCCGTCAATCGACTCTTCGCGGCGGCGTAGATACCGGCCCAGAGCGCCGGCGACCGCCGCCAGCACGACATCGTTGACGGTCCCACCGAGCGCGTTCTTGACGAGCTTGAACTGCTGCAGGTCACCACGCACCCAGGTGAATCTGCGGTGGGGTCCGATTCGCACGTTGAGCGGGCTTGGCGGGGCAGTGCGTAGCCCCGCAGCCGCCACCGCGCCGAGGCCGGAGACGGCTCTGCCGAGCCGGGCGGCGAGCTGGCGAGGACCCCGCACCGCCGCGCGGACGCTGCGCGCGATCTCGGCCGGCGCGGTCGCTCGTTCGAGCAGCGCGTCGGCCAACAGTTGGGCGTTGGTCGGCAGCGGCCGGGGCACCCGCTGGTGCTCGGGCGCGACCCCGGCCGGCTCCGGCGTGGTGTCGAACAGGACGGTCGCGATGTCGACGCCGGAGATCCCGTCGACGAGCGCATGATGGGTCTTGGACAACAGCGCGAAGCGGTCGTCGGCCAGCCCCTCGACGAGCCACAGCTCCCACATCGGACGGGAGCGATCCAGCGCCTGGGAGAAGATCCGCCCGCACAGCCGCTTGAGCTGTTCGTCACCCCCCGGGCGGGGGAGCGCCGTGTGGCGCACGTGGAAGGCGACGTTGAAATGCGGGTCGTCGACCCACACCGGGCGGCCCTGACCGAACGGCACGAACGCCAACCGCTGGCGGTAGCGGGGGACCAGCTGGAGCCGCGAGAGGATCTGCTCGGTCAGCTCGTCGTAGGCCGGGGCGCGTCCTTCGAGGATCGCGGCACCGGCGACATGCATGTGGGTGGCGTCGTTCTCGAGGTGGAGGAACGAGCTGTCAAGGCCGGTCAGACGGTCGGGATTGGTCGGCATCGGGAGGTTTCGGTGGAGTTTGTCGTGTGACCAGCGTCACTCAAATATTGAATCCTGGCTGCCAGGCTCGGCCAGTCTGAAAAATCGACTCGCCGAATCGTTCCTGCCCGGTGCGGGGACGAGCGGGGGACCCATTGCCGGGCCGCGAGAGCTGCCTGGTCGGGGCGAATCGATCGCCTGATCACGTCAGCCGCGATCGTAGCGACCTCCGGGACGGGCGCCGATGCTGGCGCCACACAGTCTCGGGCGGCCGCGAGCCCGTCAGCTAACCACGCAGGCACTCGGGTCGACGGAACACAGGAGGCCCTTGCCTTGAGGCCCGATTTTCGGCCGCGCGGATTGCGCGTGGCCCAATTCACGATTGCTGCGGCGACGCTCGCGCTCCCCGCGTCGGCGTTCGCCTTCGCCGGCTCCACCGCTGCGGACTCGCCGGACCACGGCGTCCTGCCGATCCACGTCAGCCCGGCCCGGGTGCAGGTCGGTCAGGCGGTCACCATCACGGGCACGACGCTTGCGGCAGAGGCCGGCCAGCGCGTGACCCTGCAGGGCAAAGTCGGTGTGGCGTCGGCCTGGCGCTCTGAGCAGAGCACGACGGTCGGGCCGCTCAGCCGCTTCAGCTTCACCGCGCACCTGCGCCATTCCAGCCTGGTCCGCGTGATCGCAGCCCGGGCGACGCGTTCGCAGAGCGTCGGTGTCCGGTCGGGTGCGGCGTCGATCTCCGCCGGCTCCACGGCCGGGTCACAGCCGGTGAAGGTCACCGCTCAGGTGTCCGCCGACCCCGTCGACCACGCGGTCCTGGCCGGCGGCCGGATCGCCGTGCACGGCCGCGTGCTCCCGACTGCCGGCGCTCGCTTCGTGCAGCTGCAGGGCCACGCAGGCGAGCGCTGGCAGACGCTCAGCACGGCGCGCACCGGACGGTCAGGACGGTTCACGCTCGGCTACCGGCCGCAGTCCGGCACCAACCGGATGCTGCGCGTGCTGTTCGCCGGAGACGCCGCCAACGCGCGCGCCAGCACCTCGGCGGGGAGGGTCACCGTCTACCAGCCGGCCGTCGCGTCGTGGTACTACGACGCCGGCCTGGCGACCGGCTGTGGCTTCAACGCGACCTACGGCGTCGCCAACAAGACGCTGCCGTGCGGTACCAAGGTGCAGTTCAAGTACGGCGGTCGCACCGTGATGGCGACCGTCGACGACCGCGGTCCGTACGTCTACGGCCGCACCTGGGACCTCGGCCAGAGCACCCGCGCGGCGCTCGGCTTCGACGCTGGCGTGGGCACGGTCTGGGCCAGCGTTCGCTGAGCACCGGGTGCATCCGGTCCCTGACCTACTGTCAGGGACCGGATGGACCGCTCGATCGCCCATCTCGACATGGACGCGTTCTACGTGTCGGTCGAGCTGCGGCGGCGGCCGGAGCTGCGCGGCCGGCCGGTGATCGTCGCGGGCGACGGCCCACGGTCGGTCGTCACGACGGCGTCCTACGAGGCGCGGAAGTTCGGCGTCGGCTCGGCCATCCCCAGCTCGCGGGCGCGCCGGCTGTGCCCCGACGGCGTCTACCTGCGGCCCGACTTCCCGTACTACCGCCAGGCGTCGGCAGAGGTGATGGAGCTGGTCCGCTCGGCGGCCGACGCGGTCGAGGTGATCGGGCTCGACGAGGCCTACCTGGATCTGTCCGGGATGCCCGCGCCGCACGCCCAGATGCGACGGCTGGCGTCCACGATCCAGCAGCGCACCGGCCTCGGCTGCTCGATCGGGATCGGCCCTTCGAAGCTCGTCGCCAAGGTCGCCTCCGACGCCGAGAAGCCGCGCGGGTTCGTGGTGCTGACGGCCGAGCAGGCGGCTGCTCGGTTCGCGTCTGAACGCTGCGGGCTCGTTCCCGGGATCGGTCCCAAGACCGCGGAGCGCCTGCGAGCCGCCGGGCTCGCAACGCTCGGCGAGCTGGCCGCCACGCCGACCGAGCGGCTGCGATCGATCTTCGGCCCGCGGCTCGGCGAGGAACTGGGCCGCCGCGCGCGGTTTCAGGACGACAGCCGGGTCAGCCAGCAGCGCAAGGTGGTCTCGGAGTCGCGTGAGACGACGTTCGACTCAGATCTGGCGACGATGGCCGAGCTCGAGCCGGTGCTGCGCACGCTGGTGGCGCAGCTCTGCGCTGGCCTCGAGCGTCAGCAGCGCTGCGGGCGCACGATTCAGATCAAGGTGCGCCTCGACGACTTCTCCACCCACACCCGAGCGCGGACGCTGGCCGAGCCGATCGGGTCGGCCGACCGGGTTGGACCGGTGGCGCTGGAGCTGCTGCGCCAGTTCGCGCCGCCCCGGCCGGTGCGGCTGCTCGGCGTCCGCGTGGCGGGGCTGCAGTTCACCGGCGACGCCGTCGGCGCGCAGCTGACGCTGGCGCTCTAGTGGCCCCTCACTAATAATCGACCAGTGCCGCTCGCCGGTCAGTACAGTGCGGCGGCGAGCCGGCGGCGTCCGTCGCGGGCCAGCGGGCTCTCGACCCCGAGCTCGTCAAGGATCCCGACGATCACCCGGCGGATACCGTCACGCGAGCCGTCGGCGCTCGGCAGCGCCCCGATCAGCAGGTCCAGCGCCCGCTCATGATCGCCGGCCTCCAGCGCCTGGAGCGCCTCGGCGACCTCGGCGTTCCCCGACCCGTTGCGGGCCTCAAGTGCGATCCGAGCGGCGAGTCCGTCGGCGGCGAAGCTACCCGGCACGTCGCGGACGAGCGCCAGCGCGCCGTCGCTGTCGCCACGGCCGAGCAGGATCCGCGCCAACGGCACCGCTGCGTTCGCGTTCGAGGGCTCGAGCTTGACCGCTTCGCGCAGCGACTGCTCGTCACCCTTGGCGATCAGCTCCTCGGCAGCGGAGGGCAGCAGCAAGTCCAGGAACGCGTCGATGTTCTGGCGGGGCTGGGCGCCGACGAACTCGGCGGCGACCTTTCCGTCCCGGAACGCCTTGACCGCCGGGATGCTCTGGATTCGGTACTGGCGGGCGAGGTTCTGGTTGGCGTCGGTGTCGAGCTTGACGAGCTCGATCGCGCCGCCGCGGGCCGCGACCGCCTGCTCGAGGACCGGGCCCAGCTGGCGGCAGGGGCCGCACCATTCGGCCCAGAAGTCAACGACGACCGGCAGCGTCGCGGAGCGCTCGATTACGGCGGTTTGGAAGGTCTGCTCGGTTACGTCCATGTCGATTCATGGTAGTCAGGGCGCGCGGGTGTTCGGGCGAGACGATGCGCTAGACAGAGGGGCGTGAGCGAACGCACGGTCAACCGCGATGGCGTCGCGCTGTCGGTCTCTGACGACGGCGAGGGGCCGGCGGTCGTGCTGCTGCATGGTCTGACGGCCACCCGGCGCTACGTGGTGATGGGCTCGCGGTCGCTGGAGCGATCCGGTCACCGCGTGATCGCCTACGACGCGCGCGGCCACGGCCGGTCGTCGCCGGCCGCCGATCCGCGCGAATACGAGTACGCCGACCTCGGCGCCGATCTGGAGGCGGTGATGGACGGATGCGGGGTCCGGCGGGCGGTGCTGGCAGGCGCGTCGATGGGGGCGCACACGTTGCTGTGGCTGGCCCTGCACCGCCCGCAGCGGGTGGCGGGCGTGGTCGTCATAACGCCCGCATACCTGGACCGTCGCCAGACCGACGACCCCCAGCGCCTCGCCTATTGGGAGGGGCTCTCCGAGGGCCTTCGCAATGGCGGGATCGACGGGTTCCTGGCCGCACAGGGGGAGACCCGCGTGCCCGAGCGATGGCGTGAGACGGTCGTCAAGGTGATTCGGCAGCGGCTGTCGGCCCACGAGCGGCTGGATGCGGTCGCCGACGCGCTGCACGTCGTCCCGGCCTCGCACCCGTTCGAGTCGGTCGGAGACCTCGCCGCGATCTCGGTCCCAGCCGTGATCGTCGCCTCAGACGATGAAGCCGACCCCGAGCATCCGCGTGCGATCGCGGAGGCCTATGCGGACACGATCCCGGGGGCGCGGCTGGTCACCGACGAGCCCGGCAAGTCGCCGGTCGCGTGGCAGGGCAGTCAGCTCTCACAGCTGATCGCCGACGTCGTGGCGCGCACCGGCTGACCTGAGAGATCAGCGTCGTTCGTGCTCGGTGGCTCGGGGGTTGCAGGATTGGCGATCCCGTCACGGACGGAGTGACGAGAACGCCACTGTTCGGGTGTCGGCGTTGAGGAGGTGGGCCGTGCCGGTGTCCGCCAGCGGCGGCGGGGTGCAGCTGTCGACCGAACCGAGCCGTCGTGTTGCCGGACCGGGCAGGCGATGATGGTTCGGTGTGGCGGACGGCTCGCCGCGGCCGAGCCGGCGTCGGGCGCCACAGCTACCGCGGCGAGAGGACGTACACGCGCACGCACCCGAACGTGTGCGTGGAGGCGAGCATCGGCCCCAGTGCCTTGCTCAGATCGGCGCGGTGGTCGCAGTCGGCAACGAGGATCCGAGCGCCGGTGCTGGCCACGAACGAGCGGGCCACGGTCGTGCGCATGTGGCCCCGGAACAGCCGCTGGACGAGCTTGGACTGCTCCGGGTAGTGGAGGCTCCAGTAGCCGTTGCCGACCCAGACCGCGCGTCCGGTCTGCGAGGGGATCACCGATGCGAACGGGGTCGGCGCCAGCACCCCGCCCGGCGGCGCATGGTGCGTGACCCAGCTCAGCGCGGCGACGTCATCGTGGGGGAGGTAGTACTGGACCAGGGGCCTGTCGAACGTCCGTATGAGCTTGCGAGCGTCCGACACCATCCCCGGGATCGTCAGCAGCCCGACGGCCAACCATCCGACGATCGCCGGCAGACGCAGTCGCTGAAAGCCGCGGACGGCGAGCACCGAGAACGGGAACGCCAAGCCCTGGTAGGCGTGCGGCGGGAACGAGTCGTTGACGAAGTAGTTGACGAACGTCGCCGCAATCCACAGCAGCAGCGCCTGTTCGATCATCTCGCCCCGCGGCCGCCGGAGCCCCGGAGCGGCGATCAGGGCGAGTGGGCCGAAGCCCACGATCAGCGTGATCGCCGGGGCGCGCTTGGTCGCCTCGTAGGTCGACGCCAGCGACCACGCCGGATCGGCGTGTGAGAGCACGTAGTAGTACGCGAGCGGCAGCGCCGCGGCGATGGCGGGCGCCGCGAGCGTCGTCGCGCCGCGGCCACGGCGCAGCGCGGCCAGGCCGGCGAGGATCAGGATCAGCGTCACCCCCTGCCACGGATGCAGCCAGGAGGCGATCAGCGCCGCAGCCGTGGCGAGCGCGAGCGGACCGGCGCGGCCCGCCCGGGATGGTCGCTGGGACGCGGCGATCGCCAGCGCCCGCTCGGTCGCCAGCAGCGCGATCGGCATCAGCCCGAGCGCGATCGCGCTCGGGACATAGCCCCAGATCTTGTCGGCGCCGTGCAGTTCGGAGCCGAGCAGGAACAGGGGGAAGGCGAGTCCGCCCTTGCCCACGTGCGTCCAACCCAACAAATCGGCCCCGGGGGTTGCCAGAAACAGCGACAGCGCGACGGTCGCCGCGCGCGCGCCGGCTCGGTCGCCGAACATGCGGCGCGCCCAGGCGATCGCCCCGATGCCAAGCGCGCCGATCGCGATCGGCTTGAAGACCATGTAGGCGACCACCAGCGGCACCCCGAGCCGGTACAGGCCGCCGGAAATCGTGAACAGCGGCTCCAGGTAGACGCGCCGGATGTCGGTCAACCGGAACAGGTCGGCCGCGAGGCCGTGGGCCGACGCGTCGCGGATCCAGGCCAGGTACTGCAGCTGGTCGCCGCCGAGCTCGCCGTCGGCTCCGACCAGGCCGTCGGCACCGGTCAGCCGCGTGTGCGTGTCCGCGGCGTGGATCAGCAGCAGCACCACCGGGAACAGGCCCCAGCACACGAGGGCCGCGAGCAGGGCGAACTCCGCGCGCGTGACTCGCGGCGTGGCGTGGCTCATCGCGCCCGGAGACTAATCCGGCTCGCGGCGCCGCGGCGCGGACGGTCTCGGTGCCGTCCACGCCGCGCAGGTGCCCGAGGCTCCTACTTGTGCCCGACCTTCACGTGATTGAGCTTCTTGGCGCCGGCCAGGTAGCCGTTGCCCTCGAAATGGATCTTGACCGTGATCGGGACGATGCCCTTGCCGTGCGAACGGCGGAACGAGACGTGCGCCGCGAACGTGCAGTTGGGCTGCACCGGCGCCAGCACGTGGGCGGTGCGGATCTTGCCGCTGTAGTAGTTGACCGTGGCGTTGCCGACGCACCGCAGAGTCGACGGGACGACGGCGTTGCCGCCCAGCGTGCCGAAGGTCGCGAACGCGTACGGCGACTTCTTGTCCCGGCTGGGCGTTGTCTTCGTCCGCAGGTTCGGCGCCAGCGGCGTCGCCGGCTCGGTGAAGAAGGTGCCGTCCGCGCCGGCGCCGATCGACGTGCCGCTGTGAAAGGCGACGATCCGATAATGGAACAGGGTCAGTGGGGCGAGACCGGTGAGCTGCACCGCGACCGGCACCGGAGCCACGCTGTTGGGCACCAGCTGTTCGGTCGTGTTGACCCCATAGCTGGTGGTGGTCCCGTACTGGACATTCCAACCGGTCGCGGCACCGTTGGTGTCGATCGTGCCGTTGATCGTCGCGGTCGTCGATCCGACCGCGGTGGCGGTGCCGGTGACGGCTCCGGGCGGCGGCGGGCCAGCGGTCTTGAACGTCCGGATCTGGCCGACCGTCCCGCCCTTGGTGCTGAGCGCGTCGAGCCGGTAGTAATACGTTGTACCCGGGGTCAGACCGCCGACCGACTGCTTGACGTCGACGGCCTTGTCGCCGTGTCCAGCGCGCCGGCTCGTCGTGACCGCGCCGAGCACCGAGCTGGTGCCGTAGTCGAACGAGTACCCGGTCCCGGCCCCGTTCGGATTGACCGTCCCGGTCAGCACCGCCGAGCCGGTGGTCACGTTCGTCGCCGCCCCCGTCTCGACGGTCGGCGAAGACGCCGCCAGCGCGACCGCGGGCACCAGTGCCCCCAACACCAGCGCCCCGACGACGAACAGCCTAAATCGCCTCATCGCATCCTCCAGTTGTGAGTTGACACCGATCAATACCAGTTGACGCGCGGAAGTTGCGCTCTCGGTCCCGCCCGGCGGGCCCTCGCCACGCGGTAGCGTTGAGGCTCCAATTCCCCATCAAGCAAGCTGGCGTGGCAGTCTGCGGCGCGGCGTCGCCCGCCGGCGGTCACGGTGCATTACGGAGCGAGTCGATGATCAACGTGGAGCACATTGAAGATTGGCGTGGCAAGGACGTCGTCGACCCCGACGGCGTGTCGCTGGGCAAGCTGCAGGACGTCTTCTACGACAAGGGGACACAGACGCCGATCCTGCTGGCGGCCAAGCACGGCCTGCTCAGCCGCAAGGTCAAGCTGATTCCGGTCGACGGCTCCTGCGTCGGGCCTGACTACGTTCGCGTCGCCCATGACAAGGCCTCGGTTGACGCGTCGCCCGACGGCGCGCCCGACCAGGCCCCGGACGCCCAGGAGCTCGACACGATCGGCGAGGCCTACGGGCTGCGCTTCTCCGAGCGGGTGACGCTGGAGAGCGCGACCGTGATCGAGGAGCGCCGGGTGCAGGCCCGTGCCGCCCGCGAGCGCGCCGCCGAGCTCGATGCCCAGGCGCGTGAGCTGGCCGCCGAGCGCGACGCAGCCCACGCCGAGGCCGCAGGTGCTCACGAGAGCGCCAGCCAGGCCGAGCGTGACGCCGAACGCGCGCGCCAGGCGGCCGACCAGGCTCGCGCCGAGGCCGCCAAGTACGACGACGTCGATTAGCCGGAGATCGAGCTCTGGCGCCTGGTCGGCGGGCTGCCAGGTGGGTCCCGGGGCGGTCACGCTGCGATGGTTGGGGGCTGTCACGTCAGGTACACGACCTGACGATCCGATCGCGTCACACTACGGGGTGGCGGATCCGCGGAGGATCCGTAGCTGGGATCGGTGGTGGCTGCGGCTGGCGCCGGCCGGAATCCGCCCGACCCTGGAGGCCAGCCGTGAACGCAGACGAACGTGACCTGATCCACGCCTATTGGCGTGCCGCCAACTATCTCTCGGTCGGGCAGATCTATCTGCTGGACAACCCGCTGCTGCGTGCGCCGCTGACGGCCGAGCAGATCAAGCCGCGACTGCTCGGCCATTGGGGCACGACGCCCGGCCTGAACCTCGTCTACGCCCACATGAACCGCCAGATCCGCCTGCGTGAGCTGAATGCGATCTACGTCACCGGCCCCGGTCACGGCGGCCCTGGCCTGGTCGCCAACGCCTACCTGGAGGGCACCTACAGCGAGGTCTATCCGCACATCGGCCGCGACGAGACGGGACTGCGGCGGCTGTTTCGCCAGTTTTCGTTCCCCGGCGGCATCCCCAGCCACGTCGCGCCCGAGACCCCCGGCTCGATCCACGAGGGCGGCGAGCTTGGCTACAGCCTGCTGCACGCCTACGGCGCCGCGTTCGACAACCCGGAGCTGTTGGTCTGCTGCGTCGTCGGCGACGGCGAGGCGGAGACCGGCCCGCTGGCGGCCAGCTGGCACTCCAACAAGTTCCTGAACCCGTCGCGCGACGGCGCGGTGTTGCCGATCCTGCACCTGAACGGTTACAAGATCGCCAACCCGACGGTGCTGGCGCGGATCGGCCCGGACGAGCTCGAGGCGCTGCTGCGCGGCTACGGGCACGAGCCGCTGCTGGTCGACACTGACGACCCGCTGGCCGTCCACGAGCTGCTGGCCGACACGCTGGACCGGGCGCTTGACCAGATCGCCGAGATCCAGTCCGCGGCACGCGCCGGCCGCGGCCAGGGGCGGCCGCGCTGGCCGATGATCGTGCTGCGCACCCCGAAGGGGTGGACCGGACCGAAGATCGTCGACGGCCTGCCGGCCGAGGGCAGCTGGCGCTCACACCAGGTGCCGCTCGCCGACGTCCGACACGATCCCACGCACCTGGCGCAGCTGGAGCAGTGGATGCGCTCCTACCGGCCGGAGGAGCTGTTCGACGAGGCCGGCACGCTGCGCGACGAGCTGGCGGCGCTGCCGCCGCGCGGGGCGAGCCGGATGAGCGCCAACCCGCACGCCAACGGTGGGCTGCTGCTGACCGACCTGGAGTTGCCCGACTTCCGCGACTACGCGGTGTCGGTGCAAGCGCCCGGCACCGGCGCGACCGAGGCGACCAAGGTGCTTGGCGAAATGCTGCGCGACATCGTCACGCTCAACCCCGACGCTTTTAGGCTGATGGGGCCCGACGAGACCGCCTCCAACCGTCTACAGGCGGTGTTCGAGACGACCGATCGTGCCTGGGACGCCGAGACGCTCGACACCGACGTTCACCTGGCGCCCGACGGCCGCGTGATGGAGGTGCTGTCCGAGCACCTGTGCCAGGGCTGGCTCGAGGGCTACCTGCTGACCGGCCGCCACGGTCTGTTCAACTGCTACGAGGCGTTCATCCACATCATCGACGCGATGTTCAACCAGCACGCGAAATGGCTCAAGGTCACCCGTCAGATCCCCTGGCGGCGTCCGATCGCATCGCTGAACTACCTGCTCTCCTCGCACGTCTGGCGCCAGGACAACAACGGTTTCTCGCACCAGGACCCGGGGTTCATCGATCACGTCGTCAACAAGAAGGCCGAGATCGTCCGCGTCTACCTGCCGCCGGACGCCAACACGCTGCTGTCGGTCGCCGATCACTGCCTGCGCTCACGCGACTACGTCAACGTGATCGTCGCCGGCAAGCAACCGGCGCTGAATTATCTGAACATGGAAGATGCGGTCGCGCACTGCACGCGGGGCCTCGGGATCTGGGAGTTCGCGTCGAGCGATGACGGTTCCGAGCCCGACGTCGTGCTCGCCTGCGCCGGGGACATCCCGACGCTCGAGACGGTTGCCGCCACCGCGCTGCTGCACGAGCATCTGCCGCAGCTGCGCGTGCGGGTGATCAACGTCGTCGACCTGATGCGCCTGCAGCCCGAGTCAGAGCACCCCCACGGGATGCCCGATCACGAGTTCGACGCGCTGTTCACCGCGTCGCAGCCGGTGATCTTCGCCTACCACGGGTATCCCACGCTGATCCATCGCCTCACCTACCGTCGCGCCAACCACGTCAACTTCCACGTGCGCGGCTACAAGGAGGAGGGCACCACGACGACCCCATTCGACATGGTGATGCTCAACGACCTCGACCGCTATCACCTGGTGATGGACGTGATCGACCGCGTGCCCGCTCTGGGCGAGCGGGCCGCCGGCCTGCGCCAGCAGATGCAGGACGCGCGGCTGCACGCTCGGGCGTATACACGCGAGTTCGGCGAGGACCCGCCTGAGGTACGCAATTGGACCTGGACCGGCGCGCCGCCTCCGCAGGCGTCCGAGGTCAGCTGACCGGCGCAGCGTGGCGATCCTCGCCGTCAACACCGGCTCGAGCTCGCTGAAGCTCAGCCTGATCGCCGGCGACGACCGGATCCTCGCCGAGCGTGAGCTCGAGGCGCCCGGCGCGCAGGTCGACCCGGAGCAGCTCGAGGCGGCGCTGCGCGACGGCCTCGACGACGCCGGGGCGGTCGTGCACCGGATCGTCCACGGCGGCGAGCGGTTCACCGGCCCGGTGCTGATCGATGCCGAGGTCACGCGAGCGCTCGAGCAGCTGACCGACCTGGCGCCGCTGCACCAGCCGAAGTCGCTGGCGGCGCTGCGGGCGGTCTCAGAACAGCTCCCGGGTGTGCCGGCGATCGCCTGCTTCGACACCGCCTTTCATCAGACGCTGTCCCCGGCGGCGGCGACCTACCCGCTCCCGGCCCGCTGGCGTGAGCGCTGGCGGCTGCGCAAGTACGGCTTTCACGGCCTGTCGCACGGCTGGATCGCGCGCCGGGTGCCGGAGCTGTGCCCGCAGCTGCCGGACACGGCGCGGATCGTCTCCTGCCACCTGGGCGCCGGCGCCTCGCTGTGCGCGATCGCCGCCGGACGCTCGGTCGACACGACGATGGGGTTCACCCCGCTCGACGGACTCGTGATGGCGACGCGCTCGGGCAGCATCGACCCGGGCATGCTGCTGTGGCTGCTGGAAGATGGGCGGCTCACCCGGCACGAGCTTGAACGGGCGCTCGAGCACGAGTCCGGTCTGGCCGGCGTCGCCGGGACCGGCGACATGCGCGAGATCCTGCGCCGCGCCGGCGACGGCGACGGCGACGACAGGGCACGGCTCGCGCTCGATGTCTACACGCACCGGCTGCGGTCGCTGATCGCCGCGATGGCGGCCGCGACCGCCGGGCTCGAGGTGCTCGCGTTCACCGGCGGGGTCGGCGAGCGCTCCGCCGAGGTCCGCTCGCTCGCGGCCGACGGGCTCAGGTTCCTCGGCGTCGAGCTCGACGCCGACCGGAACACCGATGCGGCGCCGGACGCCGAGATCGGCGCCGACGCCGCCCCCGTCAGGACGCTGGTCGTGACAGCGCGCGAGGATCTCGAGATGGTTCGCCAGGCACGGCCGCTGCTGACGACAGCGGGCTGAGGCCCGGGTCGCCCTCAGCAGCCTCTCAGGAAAGCCTTCGGGGGGCCTTGCGCGCGCTCGGGATCGTCAGGGAATGCCTCCTGAACGATCTCCATCCGAAACCACGCGCGCGGCGCTGCAAGCCCGCGCGGCGCGGGCACGCCAGGCCGCCCGATCCCGAATCGCGACCGCCCGTACGGCGATCATCGCGAGTGTCGCGGCCACGACCTGCGGCCTCGCGTTGTTCATCCAGTCGTCGGCATCCGGGTCGGCGACCGCATCGGCGCACAGATCCGCGGGATCGGTGCAGCGGTCGGTCGGCGACGGCGGATCGGGCCACGACGACAGCGGCGTTGGCGGCTCGGACGGTGATGGCTCGTCGCGTAGCTCCGGAGCGGCCTCGCCGGGGGCCTCCTCCGGCCAGGGTGACGCAGTCTCGGGTGGTTCCTGATGCGGAGGGCGGCCGGCACCGCGTCGCCACCGCGGGCCGTCGCACGGAGCACGTTCCCGGTCTGGGGCGGTCAGGCCGTCGTGGTCGTCGCGGACCGGTCCGCGCTCGACGCGGCCGTATCCGAGGTCAAGCGCACGGTCAAGGCAGTCGACGACGCATGTTCGAGCTTTCGCGAGGACTCCGAGCTGGCGCTGCTGAACGCATCGGCCGGTGAGCCGGTCGTTGTCAGCTCGCTGCTGTTGACCGCTGTGCGGGTGGCGCTGCGGGCTGCCGGAGAGACGCTCGGTGCGGTCGACCCGACGGTCGGACAGGTGCTGATCGCGCACGGGTTGCTGCCGGAATTCTCGCCGCGCGTGAGACCGCGGATCGAGCGTGTGCCGGGCTACGCCGTGGTGAAGCTCGATCAGGTCTCATCCAGCATCGAGCTGCCCCGCGGCGTGCGTCTCGATCTCGGCGCGACCGCCAAAGCGCTCGCCGCCGACATGGCGGCCGCGGCAGCCAAGTCCGCCGGCGGTTGCGGCGTGCTCGTCGCGCTCTGCGGCGATCTCGCCGTCGCCGGTGACCCTCCGGCAGATGGCTGGCAGGTTCGCATCACCGACGATCATCGCCACTGCGACGCCCCCGGTCAGACGGTGACGATCGCCGGCGGGGGGCTTGCGACCTCGAGCGTGACCGTCCGGCGGGGCGACGATGGCGTCACGCACCACGTGATCGACCCTGCGACCGGCCGAGCTGCGGCTGGACCGTGGCGAACGGCAACCGTCGTCGCGCCCTCGTGCGTCGAGGCGAACACGGTGAGCACCGCGGCGATCGTGCTGGGCGCCAGGGCGCCCGCCTGGCTTCAGGCCGAGCAGCTGCCGGCCCGGTTGGTCGGCACCGACGCGCGCGCCCGTCACGTCGGCGGCTGGCCAACCGAGGGAGATGATCTGTGACCGCTTCCGTGCCCGCTGTGATCGCCCATACGTCCAGTTGGTATTGGTACTTCGGTCGTGCCACCGGGCTGGTCGCGCTCGTGCTGCTGACGGCGACGATCGTCCTCGGAGTGCTCGGGCCGCTGCGGATCTCAAGCACCGTCTGGCCCCGGTTCGCGATCCGCACCCTGCACCGCGACCTGGCGCTGCTGTCGCTGCTGGTCATCGCGATCCATGTGGTCACGGTGGTGCTCGACGGTTATGTGCAGATCCCGCTGAGTGCGGCCGTACTGCCCTTCGGCTCCTCGTACCGGCCGTTGTGGGTGGCGCTCGGCGCGGTGTCGTTCGACCTGCTGCTTGCGATCGTGTTCACCAGTCTCCTGCGCCGGCAGCTCGGGGATCGGATCTGGCGCCTGGTGCACTGGCTGACGTACGCCAGCTGGCCGATTGCCGTTGCACACGGGCTCGGCACGGGCTCAGACAGCACCAAGGTCTGGGCGCTCGCGATCACCGTCGGCTGCTGCGCCGTGGTCGCGCTCGCGGCGCTGGCGCGTGTCCAGAGATCCCTGCCGCCGCGGGCACGAACCCGCGCACTGGGCAAGCGGCTCCAAGCTGGGCGCTGGTGATCGGCCAGTCCTCTCCACGAAATCGACGATTCCCGGCTCGTCTTCGAGCGTCAGACCAGAGGCGTACCGGCGCGCCGCAAAGATCATCCCTGCGACCGTTGTGGCGCGCGGGGTACGACCGTACGTTGTCGGGCATGGTCCCGCCCGAACTGACGATCCGAGCCTGTCCAGCGCCCGCCCTCCGATCCGGCAGCTTGATGGCTTCCCGCATCGATGAGACCGCCAGCGATGACCGCTGAACGCGCCGGGTCGCGGCGGCGGTCCGGGGTCGACTGGCGGCGAGCCGAGTTTGTTCTGACGGGGCTGGGGATCCTCGGTTTCGTCACGCTTGGGATCCGGATCACCACGATCTATGACGGGCTGCCGGCGCACCCATTGTTCGTGCACGTGCCGGTGATCCTGATCCCGGTCACGATCTTCGCCGCGATCGTCTGCATGGTCAGGACCGAATGGTTCTCGCGCTACGGGATCGCGCTGGCGGTCGTCTCGATCGGCGCGATGAGCTCGGTGTTTCTGACGATGCAGGCCGGCGCCGCGCTGCGGGCTGCCCTGCACCTGCATGGGAGGGCCGCCCACCTCATCTCCGAGCACGCGCAGGCCGCCCACATTCTCGCGATCGTCTACGTCGCGTTCACCGCGGTGTTGATCATCACCTTCGCCTCATATCGGATCTCTGGCGGCATGCCGACCGGACTCGGCATACTGGACAGCCTGCTCGCGTCCCGGGCGATCTTCACCGGGCTGCGGGTCCTGCTCGTGGTGCTGGCGATCGGCGCCGGCTACATGACCTTCAGGACCGGCGACCTGGGAGCCAAGGCCGTCTGGCAGGGCCGCATCCAGGCCGCCCACGCCGGCGCCCCGCGAGGCGCCCCGCGGCCACCGGCGTAACCGTCCGGCCGCCCGCCGCGCCGCGTCCGGTCGGCGTGACCCGACGCACTGCGGACCGCCTGACCGCGATCAGGGAACCGGCAGGCCAACCACCGCGAGCAGCGCGCCGACCGCCCCAGCAGCGATAAGCGTTGGGACGATCCCACGTTTGCAGACGAGCAGCGCGACAGCCGCGAGCCCAAGCAGGACGAACTGCCAGGTCTCGTGGAGCGCCTCGGTCAGGAGAATCGCGGCGCCCAGGATCGCGCCGATCGCCGCCGGTCCGGCGGCGTCGAGGAACGCTCGAGCACTCTGGTTGGCGCGGAGGCGCTCGAACCGTGATCCGCCGATCAGGATGAACGAGAACGAGGGTGAGAACGCCACCAACGCCGCGAGCAGGCCGCCGCGGATTCCGTGCGCGGCGTAGCCGACCGCAGCGACCGTCGCGACGACCGGCCCGGGGGTGACCTGCCCAAGTGCGACGGCGTTGAGGAACTGCGTGTTGGTCATCCAGTGGTAGGTGTGCACGGCATCGCTCTGCATCAGCGGGATGATCACGAACCCTCCGCCGAAGGACAGAGCGCCGACCTTGAACGCCGTCCAGGCCACCGCGCCGATGCCACCGACCGAGACCGTCGCCGGGAGCAGCAGCCCGAGCGACAGCGGCTGGGAGGGCCCGCGTCGGATCGTGAGCTCGGCGAACCCGCAAGCGAGCAGGGCGAGGACAAGGTACGGGCCGAGCAGCGCCGCGGCAGCGATGCCGACCGCCAGGTAGACGCCCCAGCGCACCAGACCAGCGCGGTTGGAGCGAACGCGGGCGAGGCTCGGGCCGATCAGGCCGCGGGCGGCCTGCACGGCGACGGCAGCGACCGCCGCGCCTGCCCCGGCGCCCGCACCGCGAACCCACAGCGGCGGGGAGCGCGAGAGAAACAGCAGCGACAGCGCGAGGATCAGGATGACGGCAGGGGTGATGAACCCCAACCCGCCGACGATCGCACCGGCGGGTCCGGCAGCCCGGTAGGCGCAGAAGATGGCGAGCTGGGTCGACGCGGGTCCCGGCAGCAGCCCGCAGGCAGCGTTGGCGTCCTGGAACTCCTGCGCGGACATCCAGCCCATCCGGTCGACAATCAGTTCACGCAGCAGCGCGATGTGCGCGGGCGGACCACCGAACCCGATCAGCCCGATTCGCGTCCACTCACGAGCGACCGTCCAAAGAGAGGCCTGATGGCCGACTGCCGGCGGCTCCGATGCGGTCACCCGAACCGCAAACTACATCAAATCAGTTCGCTCGTGTTACGGATTAGCCTGCGCCGATGAGCGCGATCGAGAGCGATCCGAATCCGACGCCACTGGGCCGGCGAATCCTGGTCCTGTTCGCGCCGCACCGCCGCGAACTGGTGGCGATCGCCGCGATCATCCTGGTCACCTCCGCCCTGAGCGTGATCGCCGCGCTGTTGGTCCGGCAGGTGTTCAACAACGGGCTGTTCGGCCGTGGCGGGCCGGACCTCAGCGTCCTGATCCCACTGGTCGCGGTGCTGGTAGCGATCCCGATTGTCAACGGTGTCCTGAACATCGTCCAGACCTGGTGGCCGGCCTGCACGGGACCAGCGGCGACCTGTCGGCGGGCACGCTTGTCGCGTTCACGACCCTTCAAACCCGATTGCTGATGCCGATCAATCAGCTGTTGCAGGTCTCGGTTGACGTGCAGTCATCGCTGGCGTTGTTTGGGCGGATCTTCGAGCTGATCGACTTGCGCCCGGCGATCACCGACCGACCCGACGCGCTCACGTTGAAGGCCGACGAGATCCTCGGTGAGGTCGCGCTCGCGAACGTGACCTTTCGCTATGGCGGCGGAGAGGGACAGCCTGAACCAGCGCTCGATCCCTCGCTGAACGGCGTGTCGCTGCGCGTCGCCCCGGGACAGCTGGCCGCGCTGGTCGGTCCCTCCGGTGCGGGGAAGACGACGATCTCGTATCTGGTGCCCCGGCTCGACGACGTTCAGAGCGGCGCGGTGACGATCGACGGCCATGATGTTCGTGACCTGACCGCGGCGACGATCGCATCGGCGGTCGGCGTGGTGACCCAGGAGAGCTACCTGTTCGGCGGGACCGTCGCGGACAACCTTCGCTACGGCCGGCCGGACGCCACCGACGAGGAGGTGAGGGCGGCGGCACGGTCGGCGTTCATCGACGATCGCATCATGGCTCTCCAGGATGGCTACGACACCGTGGTTGGAGAGCGCGGCTACCGCTTCTCCGGTGGCGAGCGCCAACGGATGGCGATCGCCCGGGTGATCCTGGAAGACCCCCCCGATCTTGATTCTCGACGAGGCCACCTCTGCGCTCGATACCGAGTCAGAGCGCGTCGTACAGCATGCCCTGGAGGCGCTGATGCAGCGCCGCACCACGATCGCGATCGCCCACCGGCTCTCGACCATTCGCAACGCCGACGTGATCTTCGCGATCGATGGCGGCCGGATCGTCGAGCATGGCACTCACGACGAGCTCGTGGGACGAGGCGGGCTCTACGCGCGCCTCTATGAGGAGCAATTCGGCAACGGCGTCGTCGAGGCCCATTGCAGCGACGGCGTGATCCTCGCCAACGGCAGACCATGCCGCCCGTCTCGCCGGCGCCAACCCGTCTCCACGAGATCCGAAGACCACGAGCCAGATTCGCCGGAGCTGCTCGCCGAGCTCCCCGCGGAGCTGCGGACAGCTTTGCGGGCATGAGGGGAGCGCCGCGGAGATCCGGCGACGCGTGCCGACCGGCTCGAGGGCGGCCACCAGCGCGCGCCGGAACTGGGTACGCTGCCGGGGTGCGGATCAAGACTGTCGTGCGCGCGAGCGTTCTGCGGTGTGCCGTCTTGGTGGTCGTGGCCGTTTCGCTGGCCGCGGGAGCCGTGAGCTCGGCGTCGGCCAGCCCGCGTGTCGTGCTCGGCTCGGCGAGTTGGGCTCCGCACGGCAAGGGGTTTGGCACCGCGCATCCGCAGGAGATCTTCAACGGTGGCGACGCCAACGGAAGCGTGTCCGATATCCAGTGGTCCAGCTGGGGTGGTCGCACCGCGTTCGGGGTCGGCGAGCAACCGATCTTCAAGCCCGGCGGCGGCTACTACTCGCGGCCCGTCCAAGCCCGTCTACACGCCGTCGCTCTCGGGCGCTGCTACCCAGGCGGTCCACTCGCCTACCGGCGGCTCTATGTCCGCGATCCCGTGCGCCCGGGTGGACCGCTGGGCAAGTGGTACCTCTGGAGCGGCAGCTCCTCGTTGTGCCACGCGCCGTAGCGGACGGTTTCCGACTGGCCACGTCGCTCAATGCTCGATAATCGGGCTTATGTATAGCTGTATGTAGAAGCGTCGCCGGTCGACCGCGGCGCCTGTTGTGGAGTCCCGGATAGATGTCAGTGGATGTCCGGTGACTTGTCAGCAAATCGTCCGGATATTTGTCAGTATCCGCGAGGCGTTGGCGCCGCTCGCTGGAAAGCGCCGTAGAGCGCGACGTCTGACGCGCGGTACGCATCGTTGAAGCTGACGACGAGCCCTTGACGACCGAGCTCGTCGAGCTCCGCGCGGGTTTCCTCGTCGACGTCGCTGATGCGCACGGCGTGCCGGCCGCTTGCGAGTAGCCACGCGAGCGTTGTTGCAGCGCTCGGCCGCGCTGCGTGGCGTTCGCTCTGGCCTGGATCGGATCGTCCGTTCAAGACCTGGCCGAATCCACGGTCCAAAGCGCGCAAAATCGGGAGCGCCGCTTCGGGAACTCGGCAGTTGAGAATCTGGTCGTCGCCGATCTGGTCGCCGGTAACGAGCCCGAGGAGGTCCTCGGCGAGCCCAGTGAGCTGTCTGGCGAGATGGAGCGCTGCCGGCCTCGGGTCGGTGAACGCGTGTAGCTGCGCGACGTCCAGCTCAGTGAGATCGCAGGACTCGCCGGCCACAAGCCGGGTGCGGCTTCGAATCCGGACTCCAGCGGCCAGAAGTGCGACGTCAGCTCCAGCTCGGCGAACGAACGCGTGATCTTCGTCAAGTCCGGTCGAGGCGAGTTCATGGCCGCTGCGATCTGGAATGACCTCGCGCCGGCGTGATGCAGCAGCCAGGTTGACATCGTCGAGCACGCCGCGGCGAGCAGCTGCTGGACCTCCTGAAACTCGCGCTCGCTGAGCTCCGTTCGAGCATCGTGCCTCAAGCGCAGCGGATGAACCCGCGGCGCGGACGGCCACGGCCGTTGGTGGCGTTGAGGCGGCGTCGACGGCCGGGCTCGCGTTGCCAGCGTGACGAGGTCGACCGAGGGACAAGCCGGGGCGGCCGTGTGGTTGGCTCCGCTGTAGACGAGGACGACCCGGACGCCGAGACGCCCGACGACTTCCTCGGCCAGTTCCTCGAGGACGCCCTCGCGCAGGTGCTGCGCTCGCAGGAGGACGAGCTCGGTCACGCAGTGCGCGCTCAACCACCGGGTGACGTCGAACCATTGCGGCATGGCGCGCAGCTGTTCGCTTCGCTTTCCGAGCGCTCGCAGGATCGCCCACCGAACCGCGACCGACAGATGGCTGTCGGGCGGCACCGTCGCCACGCACAGGCCGAGGTCGCGCTGAGCGAGCCGATGAATCTCGCGGACGACCGTGACGTCGTCGTCGAGATCGACCAACACCTCGAAGGGTGTGATCACCGACCGGTGCCGAGCTGAGTCAGTGCGGCGCGCGCGATCGCTTCAGTGACACCGTCGCATCCAGCTGTTCTGCAGATGCCCGCAGCGGTCGCGGTGAACCCGGCCCAGTTGCGCATGCGGCCATTGCCGGCTTTGTCGTTGATCAGGATCAGCAGCTTGGGATCGATGTCGGTGTAGATCGGGTGGTAGGTCGGGATGAGCGCCAAGACGTCAGCGTCGGTGAGCGGGGTAAATGCGACGCGCCGGTAGATGCGGCTGCGCAGCATTGGCTCGCGGGCGAGAATCTCCCAGCATCCGTCGCCCCCGTCGAACATCAGCGAGAACCGGGTTTCTGGGTCGTCATGGAGATGGCGCAGGTACTCGAAGCAGTCGCGATTGAGGTTCTGTGCCTCGCCGATGACGACGAGTCGGGTCCGCTCCGATAGTGCCGACAGGAGCTGGTCGGTCATCGCGAACCGTGTCCCCTTGCCCGGTGCGCCGGTCAGCGCGTGCATCAGGCGATCGGCGACCAGGCGCATCGTCGGTCGCGCCTCGAACGTCAGAGAGATCACCGGCTCTTTGCGCTCCTGCAGCGTGTGACCGATCGCGAACGTCTTGCCCAGGCCGGCGGAGCCGACGATGGCGCCCATCGCCTCGGCGTCGACTAGGTCGGCGATCGCCTGTCGGGTGAGCAGCAGATGCCGGGTTGCAAGCACGGAGGCGTTCTGCAGTCCGAGGTGGTGGCGGATCATGCGGACCGTCGCTCGTCGTCGGAGGGCATCGGCTTGTTGAGCCGATCGCTGAGCCCGAGGATCTCGAGCAGCTCGCCGGTCTCGCTGTCGCGCGGGCCTTTCGCTTTGGCGGCCTCGGATGGTTTGCCGGCGACAGCGGTGATCTCATGGATCGCTCCACCGGCGGTCAGCGGCGCGATCCGCGCGCGAGCCTTGCGGCTGGCGGCGGCCTTGCGCCGGCCCATCTCGCGAGCGGCCTCGTTGCGCTGCGCGATGACGGCCTCGGACTGCTCGCGCGTCAACGCGTCCTGCGGGTATGCGGTGCAGAGCCAGCCGGCGTCGTCGAAGATCTCGATCGAGCGCAGGTCGTGCGGCATGTAGCGCACCTGCACCATCTCGCCGCCGCGGGCCGTGATCTCCGGCGCGATGAAGGTCACGCCCTCGAAATGGATGCCGTCCTTGTTGATGACCCGGGTGCGGTCCGCCATCAGCATCCAGCGCAGCTGGTCGGGTTCCACCAGCTCCAGCGGCGCCGCCGACTCATCCCACTTCTGCGCGGGGGTCAGACCACCGATGCCGCGATGCGGGTGCTCGCTGTTGTACGCGTCGATGAAGTCGCGCACCCTCGTCTGAAGCTGCGCCAGCGACAGCGGCGCCGCTTGCGCGTAGAGCTGACCGTTCGCCTTGCGCGGCCCTCCGGTGTAGTGCGGCAGACGCGCGATCAGTCCCTCCCCGATCGTGCGGTGCAGTCGCTCGATCTTGCCTTTCTGATGCGGTGAATACGGCACGGCGGGTAACGCTGCGCACCCCAGCTCGCCGGCGGCGCGCGTCACGGCGCCGGCCAGGAACTCCAGGCCACCATCGAACCTGATCAGCCGCGGAACGCCGCCCCACGGACCGCGATCAGGATCGATCGCGATGCCCTCGCGGATCGCGACCAACACCTCAGCGGACGTCGGGTGCAGCGACAGCGCCCACCCCATGACCAGGCGCGAATGCGCGTCTTGCATGACCGTCAGCCACGGCCGCACCAGACGCTTTCCGCGCAACGGCAGGACGTGAATGTCCAGCTGGGCGTGGTCGGCCTCCCAGACATCGTTGCGGGCCGTGGGCTCCCACCGCCGGTAGACCAGATACCGCCGCCGGCCGTTCTCGCCGCTGCGCGCGTAGGCCCGCTCGGCCAGGGAGAGGTCGCGTTGGAGCGCGAGGCAGAAGGTGGTGTGAGACGGGACGGGCTCGCCTTCGTCTTGGAGCAGCCGCCACGCCGCGGTGGGTCGTCCGCCAGTTCGGTAGAACGCCTCGACCGCGGCGGCGCTGAGTTGCCAGCCGGCGCGACCTCGCGGCTCGTAGCCGCCGTCGGCCAGCCAGCGCCACACCGATCGCGCATCGACTCCAAGGCTCGCGGCGGCGGCCTCGACCAACACGGTGTGCAGCTTGCCCTTGGCTCGCAGCGCCAGCAGCCGGCGGACGACCGCCTGTCGACGTTCGATGACTTCCGGCTGCATGGTCAGTTAATTACTGACCGTCACGGACGACTCCTTCTCAGCTGACGAATTCGTGGGACCGGACGGTGCCCTACGGTTCGCCACGATGCCTCGACCGCTCCCGCCCCAGCGCCCCGCGCCGATCGCGATGACGCTGCGACGACTGGCCGCCGAGCGCGGACGCTCCTACCGCGAGCTCGCCGAGCGGACGCGCCACCTCGATCCCAACGGTCGCGGCATGACCCACAGCTACATCGCCGGACTGGCGAGCGGCCGCGAGCAACCCAGCCCTCGGTCGCTGGTCCTGCTCGCCGAAGCCCTCGACGTCGGTCCCGAGGTTTTCGCGGAGTACCACCTCGCCCGACTGCGCGTTGAGCTAGACCCCAAGCGCGTCGGCTTTGAGGCGGCGTGGCGGCGGTACCTCGAGCTGGTCTCGAACGACGCGTCGGCGAAGGCTGGCTGAGACGCCAAACCCTGACTAGCGATACTTGCCATTATCGCTAGTTGACATGCCGAGACGGACACCTCACACTGCCTGAGGTGACGCTCGCCGACGACCGATCCGAGGTGTTCGACGGCGAGCCCGTGCTCGCGCTTGACGTTGTTGCCGGTCTGCCGCCCGGCCTTTCGGTCGAGCTTGCTGGTGAGCTCGCCGAGCTGCTTGAGGACGCCGAGCGCTACGCCGCCGCCGCCCAGTCAATTAACACCTCACGCGCATATGCCAGCGACTGGGCGCAATTCACCGCCTGGTGTGAGCGGTACACGCTTGAGTCGCTACCGGCGTCAGCCGCGGTCGTCGGCCTGTATCTGACCTCGATGGCGAAACGCGGCCTTTCGGTCTCGACGATCCGGCGGCGCGCTGCGGCAATCGCTCGCGCCCACCGCCAAGCCGGATTGCTTCCGGCAACATCCGATCCTCGAGTGCAGACCGTCCTTGAAGGCATCGCCCGCGTCCACGGCGCCGCAGTCAAGAAGAAGACCGCCCTGCTCCGCGACCCCCTGCTTGAGCTCATCGACCGAATCGACCTCACCGACACGGCCGGAGTCCGGGACCGTGCGATGCTGCTGCTCGGGTTCGCCATCGGTCTCCGTCGCTCCGAGCTCGTCGCGCTTACCGTCGAGGACCTCTCCCCCTCCCCGGACGGGATCCGGATCCGTATCCGCCGCGCACAGACCGACCAGACCGGCCGCGGCCAGGAACTGCTGGTCGTGTACGCCGAGCCGCCTCGACCATGTCCAGTACGGGCGCTTCGGGCCTGGCTCGATACCGCCGCGATCACCACCGGTCCGATCTTCCGACGCGTGACCCGCACCGGCGCCATCTCCTCCCCGCTCACCGGGCAATCCGTGGCGTTAATCATCAAGAGACGCGCCCGCACGGCCGGCCTCGACCCGCGCGAGTTCGCCGGGCATTCCCTCCGTTCTGGGTATGCGACTCAAGCCGCCCGAGATGGTCACCACCCGACGCAGATCGCCGCGACGACCCGCCATCAGGACCAGCGCGTCCTCGCCGGCTACATCGACGCCGGCCGCGGCAAAGACGACGTCGCTCACGTCCTCTGACCAACGCACTCCGGCACGGCGGCCGAATCGACCGGACTTCCGCTTCGAGCCGCCAACGAACCGAAGCGGAAGTGGCGATCTCGCGCCCGCTACGGCGACGGAGCGGAAGCCAGGACCGAGCGCCGGAGAGTTCCGCTTCGCGCGGATCGTTTGCTAGCGAGCTGCTAGCGCCTAGACGGACGGTCGTTCGAATTTCAGCGACTCCGGGGGCGTGGCCGCCGCCTGGAGAGTCGCGCGACAGGGACCCGCCGGTCATGGTCGCGTCGGGGGAACACGGGCGCGCCACGCGGCGGGTGTCACAGTCGGGCGGCAAGTTCCACCTACCAGGTAATGAGTACACCAGATCGCTCTAAGCGTGCCTTTGAGAGGCTCTACGAGCGGGCCAGCAGGCGACTGCTGATCCATCTCGTCCGCCGCCTGCACGACGTCGAGGTGGCGACCGAACTGTGGGCCGAGTGCTGGGCGGCGGCGTTTTCGGGCTGGCCGCGCTGTCGAGCAAACAGTCCAGCCGAGGAGGAGGCGTGGCTGTTCGGGATCGCGCGTCGCCAGCTTGCCGCCTACTACCGCACGGGCGCGATCCGTCGCCGCGCACTCGAGCGGCTGCGATGGGAGGCGCCGGTGCTGATCGATGGCGATGAGCAGGAGCAACTCGAGCGTATGGCCGAGCTTGAGGAGCTCAGGCCAGTACTCGCACAGGCACTCAGCACGCTGCCACACAAGCGCCGGCGGGCAGTGGAGCTGCGGATTGTGGCGGGCCTGCCCTACGAGCACGTCGCGGCGCGGCTGGGCTGCTCTGAGCAAGCCGCCCGAGCGAGCGTCTCGCGTGGCCTGCGCAGCCTCGCGAAGCAAATCGACCAGGCACAACCAATCACACTCACCAAGGAGATCTCAGATGAACGACGCTCTCGAACATGACGATCACTCTGTTCTGGCGACGATGCGCGAGCAGATCGCCGCAACGCCGATGCTGCCCGCGCCCCGGCGGCTCCAACCGAGGTTCCTCGGCACGCGCCCCCGGGTGCTGGCAGGTGCCAGCGCCGGCATTGCGGCACTGTCGGCGACGCTGGCGCTGATCTTTGCCGGAGCCTCGAGCCCGCCGGCGTTCGCGGTCACGACTAACCCCGACGGGACGACGACAGTCACGCTCAATGCCCTGAGTGCAGCCGGCGCCCTCAACGCCAAGCTCGCCGCGGCCGACGTCCACGTCAGGGTTGCCCCAGTCGTGCCGGGCTGCAACGACCCCGTCCAGATCGCCGACTCAGACTCGCCACCGGCGACGCTGCAGGCCGAGCCGCAGGGCGGCGCCAACAGCCTGCAACTCTCTTCAACAATTGCCTCGGGGTCCAGCACGCCCGACCAGACGAACGTCCCCGCAGGCCAAACTCTTGTGCTGGCGGCGTCCAAGTCCGGGCTCCAAGTCGTCGGCCAGATCAACCAAAGCACTGCCCCCGCCTGCGTCGGACTCGCCTCAGACCAGTAGGGCCCCTTCTCGGCCCACCGCTCGGCTCGGCCCACCGCTCGGCCCACCGCTCGGGCTGACGCACCCGGGCGGTCGGCGCAAATTCTGCGCGCGCGGTTAGTCGTAACCCTGCTGCGTGTTGACATGAGCAGCGCTTACGCGTGTACAGCTCCGACCGGGTGGGCATGCGTGCTGTTCACAGCGCAAAGTGCCGAGCGCGGTCGGGAGCACGCCCCACGGCTCCCCGAAGCGCTCGAGCTTGGTCTTGCGATCGCCGGTCTTGTTTTGTGCGCTTGGCTGGATGTGGGGCCCTGAGTTCGAGCTCGGCTCGTGTGGCGAGTGGATCGCCTCGTGGCGGCGATGGGCGTGGGTCGCGGTGGCCGATGTGACAGCTGGCCGAGAATTCGGGAACTAGTCGATATGAACACCTCAACCGACGTGGGGGTCATGATGGGAGGGGGATCGTCTGGCTCGGCGCTCGTCGAGTTCGAGCAGATCTACCGCGCCAACGTCGGTGTTCTGACGGCGTATTTCGCTCGGCGCAGCTCCGATCCGCAGACGGTCGCCGATCTGACCTCTGAGACGATCGTGCGAGCCGCCGGCTCGTTCGCCAGCTTCGATTCGGGCAAGGGCAGCGCGCGCGCCTGGCTGTTCGGGATCGCCGCGCACGTCTACGCGGACTATTGCGCGCAGACCGCCAACGGCCGGGGAGCTGTCGTGCGGCTGGCCGGCATGGAAGACCTGCCGGTCGATGAGATCGACGAGCTGGCGGACAGGATCGACGCGCACCGCGCCGGGCGGGAGCTGATGGAACGTTGCGCGCTGCTGCCCGCGCTCGAGCGTGCGGCGCTCGAGCTGGTTGACCTCGACGGGCTGACACCGAAGGAGGCCGCCGCAGCGCTAGGGGTCCCTCGGGGCGTGCTGCGCATGCGTCTATCGCGCGCGCGGGCGCGACTACGAAAAGAACAGGAGCGTCACAGCGATGAGTAAGTTCGAAGATCACCTCTGGCGAGAGGTTGCACGCCAGCACGGCCCTCACATGCAGCGTGCCGGTCGACCGCAACCCCGGCACAGTCGGCTCCGGCCGCGCATGCTCGCCGGTGGCAGCATTCTTGGTTTGGCCGGAGCGGGAACCGCCGTGGCGCTCGTGCTCGGCGCCGCGAGCGCTTCCCCGGCGTTCGCGGTGACCCGCAACCATGACGGCACAGTCACCGTCTGGGTCAAGCGGTCCAGCGGCATCGCCGGCGCGAACGCAAAGCTGCACCAGCTCGGGATCAAGGCGATGGTGCTGCCTCAGGCGCCGGCCCGCTGTAACGACTTACCCATAACCGAGCAAGGGCCCCCAGCACCGCGGGGGAACTTCACTGGCGCCCACTGGACGATCGACCGCAAGGTCCCTGCCGGCAGCATACTGGCGCTGACGCCGCCCGCCTCCGTTCCCTCGCCCACGCCCAGGTCCGTCCCAGGTGCTGCGGGAAGCAGCGGCAACAGCGGGAACAGTGGGACCGCCGGCAACAGCGGGACCGTGACCACCGGCGGCAGCGGGACCGCGACCACCGGCGGCAGCGGGACCGCGACCACCGGCGGCAGCCAGGCGCCCGCGCCGAGCGTCAACTGGCAGACGCGGGCCGGCCAAGTCTGGACCTGCAATGTGCCGGCCCAGCCCACGCCGAGCCCCGGCACCGGCACCACCGGGAACTCGGAATGACAGCTGATCACTAGCCGGCGTATCACAGCTGGCCGCGGCTGACAGTTGTCCTTCTCGTCCCCCCGGCCGCCGACCGATGAGCGGCGGCTGGGCGCGGGACGCTGTTGCTAACGATGGCTCAATGCGGAAGCGTAGGCGAATCCGAATTGCGCGCCTGCTTCCACGAACGAGGGAAAGTCTTCAGCGGCTCCACAACAGACGGTCCCACTTCCGCTTCCTGACCAAGGGCAGGAGCAGCAGCGTCGCCGACTCTCGGGTGCCTACCGGGTGAGCGAACGTGTGTTCGCTGACATCAGGCGACTGTCGTTCGACCCACGTTCTACAGCGCCCGCCAACAGGACCGGTGATGCGTCCTACTTGGAGCCGAACACGCGTTCGAGCAGCGCGGTGTCGCCGGCGCTTTGGAACTTGACGAGCTTGCCGTCCGCGTTGAAGGTCAGAACGTCTGCGGCGTCCGTGTCGTCTTCTCCCGCGTAGCTGTGGCGGACCAGCACGACGACCCGGTCCCCATCGGCGAACCAGTACTCCGGCTCCACGCTGTAGCCCTTGGGCGCAAACCTCGCCCAGTGCTCACCTAACGCCTCCTTGCCGCGCACGGTGCCGCTGACCGCACTATTCCCGGGCGTAATCCACTCGATCTCATCAACCATCTCCGCCATCGCGGTGACGGGATCTCCAGCGCGAAACGCAGCGTAGCCCCGCTTCGCTGCGGCAAGGTTCTCCTGTACGCCCATCAGACCCTCCTCCCCTTGGGTTTCCGCCAGCCATCCGAGCGGTGAGGCGACGCTACACCCACCGCCTCACCAAGTCCACTACACGGGTGGTGCCGTTACTGCGGGAGGGGCGGCTAGCGGATCTCGACGACCTTGGTGACCGAACGCGAGTTGTTCTTTGGCGCCCAGGCGGGGATCACCGCTGACCAGCCGGCCCCCGCCCCGCCGGCGCAGACGATGAGGAGATCCTCCGGGTTCTGGAAGGTGGCGTAGAGGCCGTCAGGCTCTGCGACCATCGTATGGGCGCCGGTCGACTCGAGGGGCACGCCGGCCGCCTCGAGATCGGCAGCGCTGAGGCGGGTCTGGAGCATCAGGTAGGCGCGGGCCTGGTCGCGTGACCACCCGGCGTCGCGGATCGCGCTGGCGTGCTCGGGGCCGAGCAGGAACACGCATTGACCGCCCTTGCCGGCGATATAGGTGTGGCCGGCGCGCAGCGACGAGGCGAAGGTGCGCAGCACCCACTCCGGATCGCCCGTGAGGAGGTTGGCGATCTGGCGCGGGCCCTCGCTGGCGATGATCGTGACCGTCGTGTCGTCGAGCGAGTAGCCGAGCTCGACCCGCAGCGGCGCCCACGGCTCGATCGGCTCGGACTCCGCGAAGCACAGCGAGTACTTCCCGGGATTGCCGATCGAGGCGCCATCAAGCAGGCCTGGCTTGGCGCCGAGCACATTCATCGCGACCAGCCGCAGCGCTCGGCCGACTGTGGCGTTCGCGCGGTTGCCCTGGCCGAGGACGTTGTGCGCGGAGTTCATGCCGACCGCGGCGGCGAGCGGACCGCTCACGATCGTGCAGATCGCGGTGCCGCCGGTGCTGGTCAGCGCCCCGTTGGCGTTGTAGGCGGGGTCGGTCAGCGCCCGCACCCCGGCCACGACGATCGGGAAGTACGCGGGCTTGCACCCGGCCATGACCGCGTTGATCGCAGCGTCCTGCGCCGAGATGGTCCGGTTGCGCTGAACGACCGTCCCGAGTGAGTCGTCCGGCCTGAGCGCAGCGGCCGCCAGGAAGGCGTCGACACGTTCAGGCGTAGGCGGGACGATCGGTAGGCCGTCGGTCCAGCCGCGCTCGAAATACTCCTCCTGCACGGCCGACTCGTCGAGCGTGAGCGTCTCGGTCATGTCATGCGCGGATCACAACACGCCGGCTTCGGTCATCTCACGGAGAGCTCGTGGGCGATCGTCTCGATGGCGAGCTCGCCGGTCAGCTGCCGGACGACCTCGTCGACACGCCCAGCCACGAGGGCGCGGATCTCCGTGTCGTCGCGGGTGGCGACGGGATGGGGCAGCGTCACGTTGTGGTATCCAGGCATTCCCTGGGTGACCGCGAACTTCTCGACCAGGCCCACGAACGGCTCAGTGATCACTGCGGTGGCAGGGACGCCGAGCTGCTCGAACTTGATCGCGTCGAGGACGCTGCAGGACGAGCAGGCGCCGCAGTCGCCCAGGCCGGTCACGACGAGCGTCGCGCGCTCGGCCAGCGTCCGAGCCTCGTCGTCGGTCACGGTCACCGCCGCCGAGGTCTTGCTGAACACCTCGACGTGCTCGATCTGCGGCAGTCGCTCACGCAACTCCTCGGCGACCATCATCAGCACGATCTTGGCATGCGATTTCCCGTTGTCGATCAGCAGCAGCGACGCTCGGTCTGCGATCGGGACTCGGCCAGCGGGAAGCGCCGCATGGGTGGCCGGCTCGGATTCGGGCCGGTCGGGACGCAGGACTGTGATGACACTCATGCGACAACCCTTCTGCTCGCCAGTGGACCATGACGCCGCGACGGCACCAGCCCGTCGCCTGATCCTGTAAGCGTACCCGCGCCCGCACGAGCGTTCCCGCCGCCACCCGGCCCCCGCTGGCGCTCCCGCAGGCAGACGCGACGATCCGGTCAAGCCCCCGCGTGTAGGAAGGCGCCTACGTGTTGGGGCGGAAGCTGACCTGGATGTCGAGACCGCCTTGCGGTCTCGGGCGAGCGGTCAGGGTGGCGCCGTGGGCGCTGGCGATGGCCTTCACGATCGCAAGGCCGAGCCCGTGGCCGTCGGCCGAGGCGACGCGCTGATGGCCGACCCGCTGGAAGGGTTCAAACAGACGCTCCACCTCGAGCAATGGGACGACTGCTCCGGTGTTGCTGACCGTCAGGCGAGCCCCGTCGGCTGTGGCACTGGTCGAAATCTCAACGGCGCCGTTGGTGAGGTTGTGGCGGATCGCGTTGTCGAGCAGGTTCGCGATCAGGCTCGCGATCAGGCTGGCATCGCCGATCGCCGGAGCCTTGTCGAAGGTCGCGCCGATCTGGACGCCATACCGCTGTGCGTCAGGCCGGCGGCTGTGGACGATGTCCTCCGCGATCTGAGTGAGGTCGAATGGCTCCCATGACTCGACGCCGCGTTCGCTGGTGGCGAGCGTTAGCAGCGCGTCGATCAGCCGCTCCTGTTGACCGGATAGCTGCAGCGCCTCCTCACAGGTCGAGCGCAGGGCCTGGGCGTCGGCGTCTGGGTCGGCGAGCGCCACCTGCAGCAGCGTTCGTTGACCGGCGAGCGGCGTACGCAGCTCATGGGAGGCGTTGGCGACGAACTGGCGCTGGGACTCGAATGACGACTGCAGCCGTCCGAACAGGTCGTCAAGCGTGCGACCGAGCTCGGTGAGCTCGTCATCAGGTCCGTCCAGACTGAGCCGGCGGCCCAGATTGGTGGCCGAGATCTCCTGGGCCGCGGTCGTCATCGCGCGCAGCGGCCGCAGGAACCTCCCCGCTAGCCACCAGGCGGCGAGCGCTGCGATCGCGATCGCCGCCAGGGCGAGCAGGAACGGCCAGGGGGTGAACGTCGGCCCCGCGGCACTCCGCCGAGCGGCCGCAGCGGCAGCGGGACCTGGGTGAAAGGCCACCTGACTGTGACCGAAGAAGACATTGGCCGTTCCGAACAGCACGCTGGAGGCAAGGAAGAGGATCACCACCAGTCCGACGAACACGCCCGAGTACAGCAGCGCGAGCTGCACCCGCAGGACCGGGCGCTGCCGGGCGAGCAGACCGGTCAGCGATTCGGGTAGCCGGATCATTCGGTTCCGATCCAGTAGCCGGCCTCGCGGACGGTGTGGATGATCGCCGGGTCGCCGAGCTTGGCGCGCAGCCGACGGATCGTGGTCTTGACTGCCGTCGTGAACGGGTCGGTGTACTCGTCCCAGGCGCGCTCCAGCAGCTCCTCGGCCGAGAGTGCGCGATCCTGGGAGGAGAGCAGGCACTCCAGCACCGCAAGCTCTTTGGGGCTGAGCTCAAGGCGCCGCCCGGCCCGGAACGCGACGCGCCGGCCACAGTCGAGCATCACGTCGCCGCACTCGAGTGTCGGCGGCAGCGGGTTGACGGTTCGGCGGGCGAGCGCGCGGACTCTGGCGACCAGCTCCGCGAAATCAAACGGCTTCGGCAGGTAGTCGTCGGCACCGAGTCCCAAGCCGTCGACGCGCTCGGAGACGGTGCTGGCAGCGGTCAGCATCAGGATTCTGCTCCCGAAGTGTTCAGCGACGATTCGCCGGCAGATCTCATCGCCGTGAACCCCGGGTAGGTCACGATCGAGGATCACGACGTCGTAACGCGTGACCGCCAGGTGAGACAGGGCGTCGTTGCCATCGAGCACGACGTCGACCGCCATCCCCTCGCGCCTGAGCCCGGTCCCAAGTGACCGGGCCATCACTGCGAAGTCTTCGACGACCAGCACTCGCATAACGCCTTCGGACGATGCCAGGTGTCGGGTGTCTGTCAGGTGTCAACGGCCGACACCGGGCGGACACCACCCGGACCGTAGAACACCGCTCCATGAGCGAAGCGACAATCGAAGTCACCACACTGCGCAAGCGGTTCGGTCAGACCGTGGCCCTGGACGGGCTCTCTTTCACGGTGGCGCCAGGGACCGTGACCGGATTCGTTGGACCCAACGGCGCCGGCAAGTCGACGACGATGCGCGTGATCCTGGGGCTCGACTCGGTGCAGGAGGGAACCGCGTTGATCGACGGCCGCCCCTACGCGAGCCTGAAGCATCCGATGCGACACGTCGGCTCGCTGCTGGACGCCGCGGCGCTGGCCCCGAGCCGCCGCGGGCGCAATCACCTGCTGTGGATCGCGCGCTCCCAGGGGCTGCCGGTCAGCAGGGTCGACGAAGTGACAGAACTGGTCGGCCTCGGGAGTGCCGCCCGACGCAAGGCGGGCGGCTACTCGCTGGGGATGCGCCAGCGCCTCGGGATCGCCGCAGCGATGCTCGGTGACCCGCCGATCCTGATCATGGACGAGCCGTTTAACGGCATGGATCCCGACGGCATCATCTGGATGCGCGGCTTCCTGCGCGGACTCGCCGCCGAGGGCCGAGCGGTGCTCGTCTCCAGCCACCTGCTGAGCGAGCTGCCGGACGTGGCAGATCACGTGGTGGTGATCGGTCGCGGACGGGTGCTCGCTGACGCGACGATCGAGGAGCTGACCGCCGGCGCCTCGTCGCTGGAGGACGTCTACCTGCGGCTGACGACCAGCGCGGTCGAGTACCGGTCCGGTGCTGACGGGAAACAGCGCCGATGAGCTCGCTCCTGCAAGCGAGTCACATCGCCGGCTTCCGTGCCACGCTGCGCGCCGAGTGGACCAAGTTCCGGACGGTGCGCGGCCGGATGATCGGGCTGGTGTTCGCCGCGCTGATGGTGGTGCTGTTCACGTTCCTGCAGGCCAACGGCAAGCACACCGGTTACTGCACGACACCGAACCCGAGCAGTTGCGTCGCCGGCCATCCATATGTTCCGACTGGACCGGGTGGCGAAGCGGTAGCTGACACCTACGAGCTCGTGGCCAAGCCGCTGAACGGCGATGGCACGATCACGGCCCGGATCACCTCGCTCGTCGGTCGGATATGGGCGGGGCCGGCTAACGAGGCGCCGTCGCTGGCGGATACGCGCTCCGGGCTGGCGAGTTGGGCCAAGGCAGGACTCCTCATAACCCCCAGCAGCAAGCAGGGATCCGCATACGCGGCCGTGATGACCACCGGCGGCCATGGCGCTCGGTTTCAGTACGACTACACCCATGACCAGGCGGGCCTGCCCGGGTCGGTCTCGAGCAGCGCACCCCGATGGCTGCGCCTCACTCGCGCCGGCGACACGATCACCGGCTACGACTCCACGGATGGAACCAACTGGCACGCAGTCGGAAGCGCGCGGTTGACGGGTTTGCCGGCCACCGTGTACGTCGGACTGTTCGCTACCTCACCGACGACCTCCGAAGGGTCGGCGACCCAGGCCACCGCACGGTTCGACCACATCGCCATCGCCCCACTCGCCGATGACAGGTCTCAAGCACCCCTGGCGCCATCGCACGGCGCGACCATCGGCACCGGTCCGCATGACTTCTACACCACCCTGGGGACCGGCGGCTACCGCCGGGCGGGAGATTCGATCGTCGTCACAGGCTCCGGTGACATCGCGCCCGCAGTGGCCTCGGCCGGTGGCGACACCGCGTCAGACTCACTGTTGTTCGGGCTGGCGATCGCGCTGATCGTGCTGATCGTGATCGGGACGATGTTCATCACCAGCGAATACCGGCGCGGCCTGATCCGGACGACGTTCGCCGCCACACCGGACCGGGGATGCGTGCTTGCCGCCAAAGCCGTCGTGATCGGCAGCGTCGCGTTTGCAGTCGGAGCATGCGCGTCTGCCGTCGCGATCCCGCTCGGCGAGCACGTCATGAACGCCAACGGCAACTACATCTTTCCGGCAGATCCACTGACAGTGGCGCGGGTCATCGCCGGCAGCGGCGCGCTGGTCGCCCTGACCGCGGTCGCCGTGCTCGGCATCGGCACCATCCTGCGCCGCAGCGCGGGCGCCATCCTCGCCGGCGTGGCGCTATTCGTCCTGCCGACCTTCACCGGCCCGGGCATCATCGGCCCGACCTCCTCCGCAACCGCCGCAACGTGGCTCTACCGCGTTACCCCCGCGGCCGGGTTCTCAATGCTGGGACTTCTGCCCCGCTCAGGGCTCGTCAGCTACCCATACACGATGAGCAACGGCTACTACCCGCTGCCGGCATGGGCCCGACTTTTGGTTCTCGGCGCTTACACAGCGGTTGCGCTGTTCGCCGCGCGGGTCGTGCTGCGGCGGAGAGACGCGTGAGCGACGCGCTGCGCGCGGAGTGGTCCAAGCTGCGTACGATCGCCGGCACCTGGTGGCTGATCGCGGGGGCTGTGGCGCTGACGGCCGCGGCCAGCGCCGGGTTTGCCGCCTCCATGCACGTCTCGCCCGGTGGCCCGGGTGGCGCCAGCCAGGATCCCACCAAGCTGTCCTTGATCGGCCTCGACCTCGGCCAGGCCGTCATCGCGGTCCTCGCGGTGTTGGCGATCACCGACGAGTTCGGCACCGGCATGATCCGAGTGACCCTCGCCGCGGTACCCCATCGAGGCGTGATGCTCGGTGCCAAAGCCGTCAACATCGCTGGTCTCGCGCTGGCTACTGGGGTGCCGGCCGTCGCCGGCTGCCTGATTGCCGGGCGCCTGTTGCTGCCCACCGCCGGCCTGAACCCCGCCCATGGCTACGCGCTCGTCTCGGTCGCCCACGGGCCGACGCTACGCGCCGCCTTCGGCAGCGTCCTGTACCTCGGGCTGATCGCCCTGTTGAGCCTCGGTATCGGCACCATCGTCCGCGACGCCGCCGTATCGACCGGAGTCGTGCTCGGGCTGCTGTACCTGCCGCCACTCCTCGCCCAACTCGTCTCAGGCCCGTGGCGGCGCCTTCTTCAGCAGCTCGCACCGATGACCGCCGGGCTCGCGATTCAGGCTACCCGGAAGACCCGCTCCCTGCCGATCTCGCCGTGGGCCGGCCTCGGGGTTTTGGCCGCATGGGCCGCCGGGATGCTCGTGATTGGCCTCGTCGTCCTCAAAGCTCGCGACGCCTGAGCCGCGGCCTTAGGCAAGGAGGTTGCGCGCTTGCTCCGGGCGCGTCGTCGAAGCTCAACTGGAACCCCAACGCTGCGGCGAGCCCGCCGGTTACTGATCGGCGGCCACGTTGCGCGGAGCGGCCAGTCCGTGCAGGACGGCGTCGACCATCGTGGCGGCCGCACGGCGCGGGTTGCCGAGAATCGGCGTGTCCTCGAGAGCGCCCATGACCACCGCTGCAAACGGCATCAGCGCTGCCTGGGTAGGGTCACCATCACTGGCCAGCTCGCCTCGGGCGATGCCGGCGCGGACGAGGGCCCGGACTTTTTCCCGGCGTTGCTCGACGACCTCCTGCTGGTAGCGACGGCGGAGCTTGGGGAACTCGTCACCCGCTCCGTAGAGGCCGCGCAGGATGCGGCGGTTGCGGTCGTCCTGTAAGCGCTCGATCAGCGAGGCCAGAGCGGCGATCAGCCCGTCGCGCACCGGGCCGTCCGTGGGGATCTCGATCGCCCGCTGCTGGGAGGCGAGCGCGTCGAGGAGCAGGTCCTCCTTGCACGGCCACCGCCGGTAGATCGTGTCCTTGCCGGTCCGGGCGCGCTTGGCGATCGCGTTGATGCTGACCGTCGATGGGCCGCAGCCGACGGCGAGGAGGTCAAGCGTGGCACCCAGGATGGCCTCCTCCGAGGCCTGACTGCGCGGCCGTCCCCGCCGGGGAGCAGCCTGCTGCTCGGCAGCGGTCGTGTCATCGGCGGCGGGTCCGACGGGAGTGGTCATTTCACGCCTGCACCAGCACGCGGTCTGACGTGGGGTACTCGTCAGCAGCAGCCACCTCGGGCTGCACCGGGGCCACCGAGCGGACCCGGCCGGGCAGCCAGCGCAGCGCCACCACGATGCCGATGATTCCGACGACCACCGATGCGGCCGCCGCATCGTGCATGGCGCCGATGAAGGCGCTGATCGCCGGAGCGGTGAGCGTGTGCCCCGCGGTGCCGGCGTGGGCGGCGAAGCTCAGCGTCGAGGTGATCGAGGATGAGACCGTCTGCAGGTCGGCGGGATTGTGGGCGAGCGCCGGAATCTGCTTGAGGTGCGGGGTGATCGACGTCCGGTAGGCGGAGCTGAGAATCGAGCCGAGGACCGCCACGCCGAGGGCTCCTCCGAGCTGGCGCATCGTGTTGCCGATCGCCGAGCCCTGCCCGGCCTTCTCCCGCGGGACTGACGCCATGATCGCCGACGTCGAGGGTGGCATCACGTTGGCGATGCCCGCTCCCTCCAGGAACAGCACGACCTCCAGCAGCCAGATCGGCGAATGGGCTCCGGCCCTGACGTAGTAGCCGAAGGCGACCGTCATCAGCAGCAGGCCGCCGGCGGTCATCCGCTTGGCCCCGAAGCGGGCGACGAGGTTGGCGCTGCGAGAGGAGAAGAACAGCTGACCGGCCGCCAGCGGCAGGAGCAGCAGGCCTGACTGCAAGGGGCTGAAGCCGCGCGCCGCCTGCAGGTAGAAGGAGAGGAAGAAGACCAATCCCATGAAGGCGAAGAACACCAGCGTGATGACCGCGACCGCCGCCGAGAACGAGCGACTGCGGAACAGCGTCAGATCAAGCATCGGGCTCGACACCCGGCGCTCCCACGCGAGGAACCCGCCGAGCAGGGCGACCCCGCCGAACAGCTCGAGCCAGACCTCAGGCGTGCCCCAGCCGACGTCACCGCCGCGCACGATCCCGTAGACGAACACCGTGATGCCGACGATCGAGAGGCCGACGCCGATCGGGTCCAGGCGGCCGGGCTTCGGATCCCGGGAGTCGGGGACGATCACGAACATCAGGGCGAGCGCGACGATCACGATCGGGACGTTGACCAGGAACACCGAGCCCCACCAGAAGTGCGCGAGGAGGATCCCGCCGGTGATCGGGCCGATCGCCAGCGCCAGGCCCACGGCTCCGGCCCAGATGCCGATCGCCTTCGCTCGCTCGTGGGGCGCAAAGACGTTGGAGATGATCGACAGCGTCGAGGGGAGGACCGCCGCGCCGCTGATGCCCATCAGCGCTCGAGCGATGATCAGCTGGTCGGGAGTCTGGGAATACGCGGACAGCAGCGAGCTGACGCCGAACGCCACCAGGCCGGCCAGGAGGACGCGCTTGCGCCCGACCCGATCGCCGAGCACGCCCCAGCTGAACAGCAGACCGGCGAACGCCAGCGTGTAGGCGTTGGTCGCCCACTCCAACTGGCTCTGCGTCGCGCCCAGTCCGGCGGGCTTGGGCTCTGACAGTCGCTTCAGGGCGACGTTGAGGATGCTCGTGTCGAGCACGACCACGAGCAGGCTCAAGACGAGCACGCCGAGGATCATCCACCGTCGCTGCTGAATCAGTTCGTCGTTCATCTGCCCTCTTGGCGCCCGTCGCTGCGGCATCACGGTCATTCCGGGCCTGTCCTGTCCCGAAACACGATAGCACCGTTTCGGGACCAGTCAGACCCGAAAGGACCGGGCGCGGGCTGGCGTCGACCTCACCCCGGCTTGCGGTCGGCGAGCACGAGGATCTGGCCGCTGTAGACCGCGACCCACACGTCGCCGGTCGTGGCGTCATAGGTGATCCCGATCGGATGCACACCCGTCGGGAACGTCTGGATGATGTGCAGGTTTGCGGCGTTGAGCTTGGTGATCGTGTCGGAGTCGTAGTTGACGACGTAGAGGCTGCGTCCGTCGGCGGCGATCGCCAGCGAGCGGTCCTGCTCGCCGGTCTGCGCGGTCGCGACGACCTTGTCGTCGGCGAGGTTGATCTTGACGACCTCGCCGGGCGCGTTCAGCGACGCGTACAGGTAGCGCCCGTTGGGTGACATCACCAGGTGCCGTGGGCTCTCGCCGACGACGAAGCTGCCCTCGATCTTCATCGTCCGCAGGTTGACCTTGGTGATGTCGTCCGAGCCCATGATCGCGACATAGGCGGTCGCGGAATCGTGCGAGATCGCAATGCCGCGGGGGTACGGACCCATCGGCAGCGTCGCCACCTGGTGACGCTCAGCGATGTTCACGATGCTGAGGTCATACGAGCACCAGTTGGAGACCAGCAGGTACTTGCCGTTCGGCGTGACCGCCAGGAACTTCGGAACCAGCCCGACTCGGATCACCTGATCGATCGAGAGCGTCTTGACGTCGATCCGGTAGATGTAGCTGTCGGTGTCGCCGGCGGCCTTGGCGCTGGCCGGGGTGCAGTCGTCGGAACCCTCCGGTCCGAAGCCGCTGCCGTACATCGAGTAGTTGGACACGTAGACGTATTTGGCGTCGGGCGTGAACGCCGCCTCCACCGGCGCCCCGTGCGTGATCCCGGGATGTCCCGGGATGCCGAAGTGGGACATCTCGACGGTGTCGGGAATCGTCTTGACCAACGCTCCGTCGCTGTTGTAGACGGTGATCGTGTGCGTGTACATCATGTTCTGCGCGAACACGAGCCCCGTGTCCGACGCGTCGACTGATTTCGGCGAGATGTGCCCGCCGATCGTCTTCAGCAATGACAGCCGCCGCTGATTGGACGGCGGACCCGGCGGCACGCGCTTGAACGGGGAGATCGCCGCGGTCCGCTCGTGTCGATGCAGGGTCTTCACCTTCACGCTCGCCCGTGAGCTCCCGCCGGAGCCGGCGACCACGATGATGATCCCGATCACGACCGCGATCATCGCCAGCATCAGCAGCGCTCCAGCTCGGCGACGGCGGATCACCGCTCGGGACGGCCGGCGCGATCGGCGCCGCGACCCGCCCGACCGCCTCGTCGGTCCGGCGTTGCTCACTGGGGTCCTGAGCCCACCGGCACCGCGGGAACGCTATCGGCTACGGGACCAGCACGGTGCGGGTGCCCGGCGCCTCGCGCTGCGACCAGACGGTCTCGACCTCCGCCAGCGGGACCACGTTCGGGTGGACCGCGATCGTGCCGGCATCGATCTGATCGACCAACGACGGCAGCTCGGCGAGGTACGCCCTGGTCGAGACGGCGCCCTGACCATTGCCCTGCAGGCGCAGGTTGGCCGATCGCAGCGCCACCGACGGCAGCTCGATCGTCGGTCCCGCGATCGCGCCGATCTGAATCCAGTCCAGCGCGCGGCTGCGGTCCGCGCGCGCCGCCAGCACCGCCGGGATCGCCCGCTCGGTCGGCTTGCCCCACAGGTAGTCGATCACGATGTCGACCTCGGCCGCGGCCGCACCCAGCGCCTGTGCCGTCGCCTCGTGGTCGTCGGTCAGTGCCACCAGCTCGTCGGCTCCGGCCGACGTGAGCGCGGCCAGCCGCTCCGGGTCGCGGCCCGCACCGACGACGGTCGCGGCGCCGAGCCGTTTCGCCACCTGGACGGCCATCGTCCCGGCGTTCCCGGTCGCGCCGAGTACGAGCACGCTCTGACCGGGTTGCAACGGTACGCGACGGCGCAACGCGACCCACGCCGACATCGCCGGGTTCATCGCGGCCGCGACCTTCGCCACGTCCACGTCGTCGGGCAGCTCGATCACGCGGCGTGCGTCGACGACCGCCTTGTCGGCCATCGTCCCGAGCGCGTGATCGTCGGCGACGAAGTAGATCGTCGTTCCGTCAGGCCGCCGCCCGACGGCGTCGATGCCGGGAATCATCGGGAGCTTGCCGGTGCTCGTGTAATGCGCGCCCGCAGCGCCGGTACGCACGCGCGGGTGCAGTCCGACCGCCAGCACGTCGACGAGCGTCTCGTCGTCGTCGGTCGGCTGCGGGGTCTCGAATTGCCGGTAGTGCGGCGGCTCATCGAACGACGTCACCACGGCGGCGTGCATCTGCGTCATCTGGGTCCCTCCTATCGGCTTTCGCTCGCTCGAGCCGATTTAGTTGGTGTCACGTACAAATATAGTTGGTGCCACGAACTAAATCAACTAGACTCACGACCGTGAGCTCGACCGCCGACCGTTCGTCGCGCCCGGCCGACCCCGACGAGCAGTTGAGCGCCGTCGACGGCCTCGCGCAGCTCTCGTTCCTGACCATCGGCCTGCTGGAGCGCCGAGCCGGCGAGCACCGGATCTCGGTCATCCAGACGCGGCTGCTCGGCGTGCTGCGCGATCGCACGCCGACGATGAACGAACTGGCGACGCTGCTCGGTCTCGACAAATCCAGCGCCACCGGGCTCGTCGATCGTGCCGAGCGCCGCGGTCTCGTCACGCGGGTTCCGTCGAGCTCTGACCGGCGCGTGGTGCTGGTGCAGCTCACCGACGCCGGCCGAGCGCTCGTCGCCGAGGCCTCCGCCGGCTTCGAGTCGGACGTCGGGACCCTGCTGGAGCGGCTGTCGGCGCCGGATCGATCCTTGTTGGTCGGGCTGATCAGCCGGTTGCTCGTCGCCGACGCGGACGCCAACGGCGTCGATCTATTCCCGCTAGCGTGACCACCGTGAACCCGCGGTGGCCCGAACTCGCCTACGGCGCCTGGCATGAGACGTGCGACACGCTGCACGGCCACACGCAGGTACTCGGCAAGTTGGCGGTCGCGCTCGCCCCGCCCGAGCCCGAACTCCAGCACGCCGCGCTGCGTCTGACTGCGCGCGGCTGGGAGACGGCGCCGCTGCCGGCCCCCGACAGATCAGGCTCGGTCGTCGTCGCCCTCGATCTGCGCAACCACGAGGCGCTCGTCGAGGGCAGCGGCGGCACCGAGCAACGGATCGCGCTCGCCGGCGAGCGTTCCGTCGGCGCCGTCTGTCGTGAGCTGCTGGCCGCGGTCCGCCGCGTCGCGGGTGACGTGGTGATCAACACGACTCCGCAGGAGGTCAGCTGGACCGTGGCGCTCGACGAGGACGATGAACACGCCACCTACGACCCGGTTGCCGTCGAGACCTACTTCGCCGGCGCCACCCAGGCGGCGCTCGCGCTGGCCGAGTTCCGCGCGCCGTACCGGGGCCGCGGCACGCCGGTCAACGCGTGGTGGGGATCGTTCGATCTCGCCGTCAACCTGTTCTCCGGCCGGACCGCGGAGCCGCCGGCGTCGGACTTCATCATGCGCAACGCGATGGACGCCCAGGAGGTCGCGATCGGCTGGTGGCCTGGCGACGAGCGCTACGACCGCGCCGCCTTCTACGCCTACGCGCACCCCGCGCCAGCCGGCTTCGCCGACGGCGTGCTGGAGCCGGCGGCGGCGCACTGGGAGCCGGCGCTCGGCGAGTACGTGCTGGACTGGGCCGACGTTCGCGCGGCCGCCGACCCCCACGCCGAGGCCGTCCGCTTCGCCCGGTCGGCGTTCGCCCACGGCTGTGCGCTGTGCGAGTGGGATCCGGCGCTCAGCGGCAGCGCCGAGGGCAAGCCGCCGCCGCTGCGTTGAGCCGAGCCCGGGCGGCGGCTTGACGAGCGCGCCCCGATCGAAGTAGGTTCGGCCGATGGTCGACGATCCGGCCGCAACCGGTGACGTTCCGACGTTGTACGTCTGTCACGGTGACGATGGCGGCCCGCGCGGCCATCCGTGCCGCAAGGTGCAGGAAGCGTTGCGCGCTCACAGCCTCGCGTACCACAAGGTGGTCGCCGGGCACGGCAGTCCGATCCCATTCCTGCGCAAGGGCTCACGCGCCGAGCTGCGTGCCGCCACCGGCGACGAGAAGCTGCCCGCGCTGAAGCTGGCCGATGGGACCGTGATCACGAGCTCCCGCGCGATCCTCGCCTGGATCAGGCGCCAACGGTGAACCGGGTGGGAGATCACCGTCGGTAGTCGACGGTGATCTCCCACGGGCGCGATCGAGGGGCGTCGGCGTCGATCAGACCGCGGCCCCGGCGAACTGGTCGCGAATCGACGGGTAGATCAGGTTCTGGTCGTCGGCAAGGCCGGCCTTGATCGTGCGGGTGAACTCGTCGACCAGTGCCTCAGGGGCGCCCACCGCCAATGCATCGAGCGCCGCGGCGGCGACCAGCGTGGGGGCGATCTTGTCGCCCTCCAGCCCGGCCGTCAGGTCGGTGTCGACGTAGCCGACGTGGACGCCGACGACCGCGGTCCCCTGCGTGGCCAGCTGCGTGCGGGACGCGTTGGAGTAGGCCCAGGCGGCCGCCTTGGACGCCGAGTAGGTGGCCAGGTGCGGCAGTGCGACCCAGGACACGACCGACAGGACGTTGACGAACGCGCCGCCCCCGTTGGCGGCGAGCACCGGCGCGAACGCGTTGGTCACCGAGACCAACCCCAGGTAGTTGGTCTCGAGCTCGGCGCGGGCGTCGTCCAGCGTCGCCTGCAGCGGGTTCGACGGCCGGCCGATTCCGGCGTTGTTGACCACGATCTGGACGTCGGACGCCTGTTCGGCGGCCGCGGCGACCGAGCCGGCATCGGTGACGTCGAGCGCGATCGGCGTCAGCCGCTCGTCGGTGACCGAGGCGGTGTCGCGTACCGCCGCGTAGACCTTCGTGGCCCCGCGCGCGACCAGTTCCTCGGCGATCGCCTTGCCGATCCCCCGGTTGGCGCCGGTGACGAGCGCGACTGATCCGTTGATGTCCATGTTGTGTGTTCCTTTCAGCTGCGAGCAGTGAGTGAGCGATCGGGATGATAGCCATCATCCAGAACAGGATGACAGCTATCATCTGGGTCACCATGGGCCATTCGCAGACGGAGAAGACGCGCAACCACGACCGGATCGTCGAAGTCGCCGCGCGGCGGATCCGTGAGGCCGGCACCGAGGCTCCCGGCGTGGCGGAGATGATGGCCAGTGCCGGCCTCACCCACGGCGGCTTCTACAAGCATTTCGGGTCACGCGACGAGCTGATCGCCGAGGCGGCCGAGCGCACCTACGCGGAATCTGAGCGCGCCGCGCAGCAGGTGATCGACGGCGCAGACGATCCGCTGGCGGCGTTCGTGGACTGGTACCTCTCATCCGAGCATCGCGACAACCCCGGCTCGGGCTGCAGCATCGTCGCGCTCGGCAACGACGTCGCCCGCGCCTCAGACGAGGTCAGGTCGGCCTACACCGACCAGGTGCGACGCTACCTCGTCCACCTCGACGAACTGCTCGGCACCGACGAAGCGCGGCGCCCCTCCACGGACGCGACGGCGGCGCTGTCGACGCTCGTCGGCGCCGTGCTCGTGGCGCGGGCGGTCGACGACCCGGAGCTCTCGGCGCGGATCCTGCGCGACGCGCGTGCGGCGCTGCTCGCCAACCCGTCGCCACCGCCCACCCCCGCCACCGGCGCCGCGGTATAGCCTGGGTCACATGGCAGAACTCAGGTCGCGCACCGTCACCCATGGCCGCAACACGGCCGGCGCCCGAGCCCGGCTGCGCGGGCTCTCGATGCCGTGGCCCGAGATCGTCGCCAACGCCGGCGTCTGGGCGGCGGCATTGGGCATTGCCCAGCTCGACGACTGAAAAGCCGAGCGTCGCAACCACGCAGCGCGGGGTTCGCTAATAGACTCACGACCGATGCCCAAGCAGCAGCGAGCCATCCGAGTCGAGCAGCGCAGCCAGCTCGCCGCCATGCAGCAGATGGAGAGCCGCTCCGACGAGGAGCTCGAGGCCGAGACCCGTTACAAGGCGGCGGCCCAGGCGATCCTCGGCGCCCGCGCCGCCGAGCGCTACGACGCCAAGAAGGCGCGCGCCCACTTCCAGCGTGCGATCGCCGCTGCTCGACCCCAGGAGCGCTTGCAGATCCGCCGGATGGCCGACGCTTCGCTGGCGCTGGCCGAACGGCGCGCGGACGATCTGAAGAAGGCGACCGAGCGGCTCGGCGTCGAGGTGCCGACCAGCCGCCAGCTGTGGGGATTGCGGTTCATGGGCCTGGTCGCGCCGCCGTCGAGCGCGGGGATCGTCGCCCGCGTGCGCGGGATCCTGGTCTTCGTCGCGCTGATCGTGACGGTGCTGGCCGTCGCGTTCGGGATCGTCACCGGGATCGGCACCGCGGCCGGCGGACTGTCGCTCGATCTGCGGATCTTCTACTCCCTGGTGCTGGTCGTCGTCGTCGTCGCGGGGCTGGTGATCTTCGGCCGCAGACGGATGCGAGCGGCGCAGGCCAAGCGCGCGGCCGCGGCAGCCGGGCAGTAGCGGCCGGTGTGCGGCCGCTACACGCTCGCCAGCCCTGACCACCAGGCGATCCGAGCTCGCTTCCCGGTCGGGGAGTCGATTGAGATCCGGCAGCGCTACAACGTCGCGCCGACCGACGAGGTGTTGGCCGTCACGACCGACAAGCAGGGCGCGCCGCGCGGCGAGCTGCTGCGCTGGGGGCTGGTGCCGACCTGGGCCAAGGATCCGTCGATCGGCTCAAAGCTGATCAACGCGCGCCTCGAGACGGCCGCCGAGAAACCGGCGTTCCGGCGCGCGTTCGAGCACTACCGGTGCCTGATCATCGCCGACGGCTTCTTTGAATGGCGGCGGTCGCCCGGCGGCCCCAAGCAGCCGTTTCACATCACCCGCGACGACCACGAGCCGTTCGCGTTCGCCGGGTTGTGGTCGATCTGGCACGGCGACGAGCGTCGAACCCTGCGCACCTGCACGATCCTGACGACCGCCGCGAACCCGGCGATTGCCGCGCTGCACGAGCGGATGCCCGTGATCCTCACCCCCGGCCACGAGCGGGACTGGCTCGATCTCGACGCGCCCGGAGACCGTCTACGTGAGATCCTCGCCGGATTGCCGGCTCGTCACACCGAGCTGGCCGAGGTCGGGTTCGCCGTCAACGACGTCCACAACGACGGTCCGCAGTGCCTGGATCCGCCGACCGGCGATCGGGCCTCCGCCGGTCAGCAGGCGCTGTTTTAGGCCGCGGCCACGCCGCCCGCGGCGATGTCCGACAACCACAGGTCGAACGCGGCGCCGTCCATCGGTGCGCCGATGTGGAATCCCTGGGCGAGATCGCAACGCAACGACGCCAGGCGCTCGAGCGTCGCCCCGTCCTCGACGCCCTCGGCCGTGATCCGCAGTCCGAGGTCGCACGCGAGGTTGATCGTCGAGCGGACGATGATCAGGTCGCTCTCAGAGAGCATCATCGGGATCACGAACGAGCTGTCGATCTTGAGGTCGTTGATCGGCAACCGCCGCAGGTTCGCCAGCGAGAAGTAGCCGGTCCCGAAGTCGTCGACCGACAGGCGGATCCCGAGGCCCGACATCCGCAGGATGTTCGCGATCGCGCGCTCGGGGTCGGCCATGATCATCCGCTCGGTGATCTCCAGCGACAGCGCAGTCGCCGGCACGCCCGCTGTGTCGAGCATCCGCGCGACGTCGTCCGGGAGGTTGCGATCCAGCAGGTTGCGAGCGGACAGGTTGACCGCCACCGACATCTGGTAGCCCTGGCGCCGCCAACCGGCGCAGCTGGCGATCGCGCGTTCCAGCACGTATCGGCTCAGCGGGCCGACGAGATCGGTCTGCTCGACCGTCGAGATGAAGTCGCCCGGCATCAGCAGCCCCCGCTCGGGATGCTGCCAGCGGACCAGCGCCTCCGCGGCCCGGATCGACCGGTCCGCCAGCGCCATGATCGGCTGGTAGTAGATGAGGAGGTCCCCGTCCTGAAGCGCTCGGCGGAAGTCGGAGAGCACGCTCAGGCGCCGGAGCGAGTGACGGTTCTGTTCGACGGCGTAGAGCTTGTACTCGGCTTGCGCGTCTTTGGCGGCATACATCGCCACGTCGGCGCAGCGCAGCAGTTCATTGGCGTCGCCGCCGTCGTCGGGGAAACGAGCCCCGCCGATGCTCGCCGCCACGCTCAGGGACAGTTCGTCGAGCGCGAACGGCTCTGACACCGCGCGTGAGATCCGGCCAGCGGCCGACTCCAGTGCGGCATCTGAGTCTTGGCCAGGCCGCAGCAGGATGCCGAACTCGTCGCCGCCCAGCCGCGCGACCAGCGCATCGGGACCCACCGCCGCGACCAGCCGCGGGCCGAGCTCACGGAGGACCATGTCGCCGCACTGATGCCCGAGCGTGTCGTTGATCTCCTTGAAGCGGTCGAGATCCATCAGCAACAGCGGCACGAGGCCACCCCGTTCAGCTGCATCTCGGATGCGGGCGTTGATTTCCTCGTGCAATCGCGCGCGGTTGGCGAGCCCCGTGAGCCCGTCGGTTGTCGCAATCCGCTGCAGCTCGTCGGCGCGGCGACGTGAGGTGAGCAGCTCGTTGGAGAGATACGAGAGCGCCACCAGTGCGATCCCGGACAGCAGCAACCCGCCGGTGCCGACCCGGGCGGTGACGAACACAGCGGCGGCGGTCATCAGTCCGCACACCAGTTCGGCCGGGAGCGTCGGGACCAGCGTTTTGGCCGCGACCTGCGCCAACGGTGAGTGTGCAGTGTAACTGGCATAGCCCGCGGCAATCACAAAGTTGACCGCGAGTGTCACCAGATAAGCCGTGATGACCAGTGCGTAGTACCAGACCTGGTCGTCGTTGACTCCCGCCGCCTTTACCGCCAGATAAAAAAAGAGCCCGGCGACGAGCGGGCACCACGTGTAGTTGACGAGGTTGTTGAGATATATCCGCGGGCTGGACCGCACGCGCAGGAGCGCACCGGTGATCGCCACGGCGCCGATCAGCGCCGCGGGCCCCGGACCGATCACGACCTCGGCCACCACCAGTCCAAGGAAACCGCCGGACACGACCATGCCCTCGCCCGAAGAGCTCAGCTCGCCGGCGAGCACAAGCGCGGTCAGGATCAGGAACGGCAGCAGCCGCAAATCATGAAAACCCGGGACGAAGGGCTCGGCGGCGATCACGGCCGCAACCGCCAGCAGATGCAGGACGGTCACGCCGCGTGTCGCCGAGCGCGATTTACTGGGGCTGAGGCGTTCGGCGCTCGCGGTCATTCCGGGACGCACCGGCCAGTCCCGTCGGGGCTATTCAGCCGCCATTCTTCCAGAACATTTTGGCTCCTTTGTGCACGATGGGGGGGTTGTGCAAATCTGGACTCTCCCCGTGCGGAGCACTGGGGGGGTCCATGCAAACCGGAGACATACCAAGCAGACCGGGGGGACAGCGCCCTGGCTAGGTCTCCGTAGACGATCGTTGCGCTCATTGGGGTGTTTTGCAAGGTCGGCCAGAAAGCCGTCAAACGGCGTCAAAGTTGCTTAAGTTTCGCTTTGTCAAACGGTGCATCGTGTGTCTGTGGGGTCAGACCGCGCCTGTCATTAGTCGTTAGCAGATCCGCGGGCTCGGTCGCCCTCGAAGACGGTCAGAAAACTTACATCCGACTGTCTGGTCCGCGGCCGGCCCCTTGGACGTTCGTTCGATGCTCTCGCGTTGTCGCCGCCGATTCGTTGAGCATCGCCGGGCGCGCCATGCGCTCGGGCGGCCGCGATAATCAGATAGCCCGCCGACGCTCGGACACTCGCCGGGTCCACCGCAACCCTCCCCGCCCGATGGCCCTCTCCTCCCTGTTCGCCGACTACGACCACGTCCTGCTCGACCTCGACGGCACCGTCTGGGTCGGTGACGTCCTCACGACGGGTGCGGATCAGGCGCTCGCGGCGCTCCGCACGGCCGACAAGGCGATCGCGTTCGTCACCAACGATTCCGCGCGCGCGCCCGAGGACTACGTGCGCAAGCTCTGGTCGCTGGGGCTGCGGGCATCGGTCGGCGAGGTGGTGTCGGTCGGGTCCGCGATCCAGTTCTTCCTCGCGCAGCGACCGGCGCCCGCACAGACGCTGGTGATCGGCTCGCCGGCGATCTTCAGGCACGTCGCCGACGCGGGCCACCGAATCGTCAACGGCACACCGCGGGCGGCGCAGGCGAACCTGGTCGTGATCGCTGCGCATGAGGGCTTTGACTACGCGGAACTGCGCAGCGCGACGCAGGCCGTGCTCGGCGGCGCCGAGGTGCTGGCCGCCGGTCGCGACGCGACGTTTCCGGCGGCCGATGGGCTGTGGCCGGGGACGGGAGCGGTTGTGGCAGCGCTGGAATACGCGACCGGTGTGCGCGCCCACAACGTCGGCAAGCCCGACCGCCTGTTGTTCGAGACCGCGCTCGATCGGCTCGGACCCGGACGTGCGCTGATGGTCGGCGACCGGCTCGACGCCGACCTGGCCGGCGCGGCGGCGGCGGGAATCGACTGCGCGATCGTGCTGACCGGTATCAGCACCCGCGCCCAGGCGCAGGACGCATCGGCGCCGGCGCCGGTCGCGATCGCGGAGGATCTCAGAGAGCTCGTGCTCGGATGAGGTTGTCGGTGATCGTCAATCCGGTCGCAGGCGGCGGACGCGCCGGCCGGGCGCTGCCTGCCGTGCGCGCCGAGCTGAACCGGCTCGGGCTCGAGCACCGGGTGCAGGCGACGTTGAGCCTCGAGCACGCTCGTACGCTCGCACGCGACGCGATCAAGGCCGGCGAGATCGCCGTCGCGTTCGGCGGCGACGGGCTGATCGGCGCCGTCGCTGGGGCGTTGCGTCACACCGACGGGGTACTCGGTGTGCTGCCCGGCGGCCGCGGCAACGATTTCGCGCGTTCGCTGTCGATTCCGGTCAACCCGGTTTCGGCGTGCGCAGTGCTGATCACCGGATCGACGAAACGGCTCGACCTCGGGTCTGTCGGCGGGCGGACGTTCATCGGGATCGCCAGCTGTGGGTTCGACTCGGTCGCCAACCGGATCGCCAACGAGACCAAGCTGGTGCGCGGCAACCTCGTGTACGCCTATGGAGCGATGCGGGCGCTGGCGGGATGGCGCCCCGCCTCGTTCACGGTCACCGTCGACGACGACGAGCCACGCACGGTCACCGGCTACACGGTCGCTGTCGCCAATTCGGGTCTGTACGGGGGCGGCATGCGCCTCGCGCCCGAGGCTCGCCTCGATGACGGCCGGCTCGACCTCGTGATCATCTCCGACTTCCCCCGCCTCCGCTTCCTGGCGGTGCTGCCGACCGTGTTCATGGGCAAGCACGTCAACCGCCCGGAGTTCCAGGTCGTCCGCGTCAGCCGCGTCCGGATCACCGCCTCGCGCCCGTTCACCCTGTACGCAGACGGCGACCCGATCGCCGAGCTGCCGGCCGAGATCGAGGTGCTGCCGGCCGCCGTGCAGACGATCGTCCCCGCGGCCGGCGGCGGCACCGCCGCCGTGTCGAAGGCCGCGGTCTCCGCGTGAGCGCGCTGGACGCGAAAGTCGCTGCGGCGCAGACCGTCGGGCGGCTGGCGCGACGCGCCGGGCGCGGCGGCGGCACCAGCCTGCCGGGCAAAGTGCTCACGCGTCTGGAGCCGGACGCGATCGGGCGGCTGGCGGCCCGCCTGCCCGACGGCTCCGCGGTGATCTCGGCCACCAACGGCAAGACGACGACCGCCGCGATGGTCGCCTCGGTGCTCGGGCGCCAGGGCCGCCGGGTCGTCGCCAACCGCGCCGGCGCCAACATGGCCGGTGGCGTGGCGTCGGCGCTGCTGGACGCGGCCCGCTGGGGTGGCGAGATCGACGGCCAGTTCGGCCTGTTCGAGGTCGACGAGTTCTGGATGGACACGGTCGTCCCCGCGCTCGAGCCGCGTTCCGTGCTGCTCGGCAACCTGTTCCGCGATCAGCTCGATCGCTACGGCGAGCTGGAGACGATCGCCGACCGCTGGGCGGCGATGGTGTCGGCGCTGCCGGGCGGTACCGCGCTCGCGCTCAACGCTGACGATCCGCTGATCGCCGATCTCGGCCGCGAACGCGGTGCGGTCACCTACTTCGGGATCGATGACCGGTCGCTGGCGACACCTGAGATGCAGCATGCGTCGGACTCCAAGCACTGCCGCAACTGCGGCGCGGCGTACGTCTACGAGGCGATCTACCTGGGGCACCTCGGCGCCTACGCCTGCCCGTCGTGTGGCCGAAGGCGTCCCGATCCGACGGTGTCGGCGCGAGGCGTCTCGCTGCACGGCACCCGTTCGGCCAGCTTCACGCTGCACGTCGCGGATCAGGCGATCGCCGTGCAGCTGCCGTTGCCGGGCCTCTACAACGTCTACAACGCGCTCGGCGCCGCGGCGCTGTGTGGCTCGCTCGGATTGACACTGGCGCAGATCGCCGACGGCCTGCACCACGTGGACGCGGCGTTCGGGCGCTCGGAGCGGATCGTGCTCGGCGACCATGAGCTGTCGGTGCTGCTGATCAAGAACCCCGCCGGTGCCAACGAGGTGCTGCGCACGCTCCGTCTGGAGCCCGACGGGCTCGACCTGTTCGGGATCCTCAACGACCGAACCGCGGACGGTCGTGACGTCTCGTGGATCTGGGACGCCGACTTCGAGCTGCTGACGCCCGTCGTGCGGCGGGTCACGTGCTCGGGCACCCGCGCCGCCGAGCTGGCGCTGCGGTTCAAGTACGCGGGGGTCGACGAGGACAAGCTATACGTCGAGCACGACCTCTCGGCCGCGCTCGACCGGGCGCTTGAGACCGCCAGCGCGCGCCAGGTGTTCGCGTTGCCGACCTATACGGCATTGCTCGAGCTGCGTGCCGAGCTGGGCCGTCGCGGCCATGTCGACTCGTTCTGGGAGACGACCCGCCGATGACTGCCGCGTCGATCGTCTGGCATGAGCTCGAATGCGGCTCCTACACCGAGGACCTGGAGCTGTGGCGCAGGCTCGCGCGGGCCTCCGGCGGCCCGGTCCTCGACGTCGGCGCCGGCACCGGGCGAGTGACGCTCGAGCTCGCGCGCGATGGGCACGCGGTCACCGCGATCGACCTCGACCGCGAGTTGCTCGCCCAGCTGGCCGCCGCTGCCGGCGGCGCGAACGTCGCGACGGTGGTCGCCGACGCCCGGGACTTCATGCTCGAAACGACGTTCGCCCTGTGCATCGTGCCGATGCAGACGATCCAGTTGCTCGGCGGATCGCCTCAACGGTGTGCGTTCCTGGCGTGCGCCGGCCGCCACCTGCGGCCGGGCGGGGTGCTGGCGATCGCGCTCGTCGATCAGCTCGAGCCGTTTCACTCAGACGACGACGCGCTCGTGCTCGCGCCGCTGCCCGACGTCTGCGAACGAGATGGGGTCGTCTACAGCAGTCGGCCGACCGCGATCCGCGAGCGCGAGGGCGGCTTCGTACTCGAGCGGCGGCGTGAGACGGTCAGTGCCGCCGGCGAGCTGACGGTCGAGCTCGACGAGGTGGCGCTCGACAGCGTCTCGGTCGAGGCGCTGGAGGGCGAGGGCGCCGACGCCGGGCTGCAGCCGGCCGGGCGGGCGCTGATCCCGGCGACCGACGACCACGTCGCGACCGTCGTGGTGATGTTCCATGCCTGAGCCGACGCTGCGCGTCTGCGCGCTGTACCCCGACCTGATGAACATCTATGCCGACCGCGGCAATCTGCTGCTGCTGGAACGCCGCTGCGAGTGGCGAGGAATCGGCTTTGCGCTGAGCTCGAGCGGGATCGGCGACAAGCTTGATCCCGACAGCGCCGACCTGTTCTATATCGGCGGCGGCCAGGACCGTGACCAGGAGCTCTGCGCTCACGACATGGCCGAGCTCAAGCGCGCGGCGCTGCACGAGGTGGCCGACCGAGGCGCGATGATCTTCGCGGTGTGTGGCGGCTATCAGCTGCTCGGCGATGCCTACGAGTTGGGGGAGCGCACGCTGCCCGGCGCGGGCATCGTCGACCTGCGGACGGTGCGCGTGGACGGCCCCCGGCTGATCGGCAACGCGGCGATCGAAGTGACGCTGACGCCCGGCGAGCCTCGGACGATCGCCGGGTTCGAGAATCACGGCGGCCGGACGATCCTGGGGCCGTCCGCGCGCCCGCTCGGCCGGATCCTGCGCGGCAACGGCAACAACGGACGCGATCGCGGCGAGGGCGTCCTGGGTGGGCCGCGCTCGAACGTGATCGGAACCTATCTGCACGGCCCGCTGCTGCCCAAGAACGCCTGGCTGGCCGATTGGCTGATCGCTCAGGCGCTGCGACTGACGGGGCCGTTGACGCCATTGTCCGACGAGCTCGAGCAGGCCGCGCACGGCGAGGCGCGGCGGGCCGCGGGCGTCTAGCGGACGCTTCCTAGGTGTGAGCCGGCTCGGATCGTCCATATGATCGACGGGCTTCACATGGTGTCGACAACAGTCACGCGCGGGCTACGCGCGCTCGCGCTCAGGCTGCCCGCCGTGGCGGCGACCCTGGGGCTGGCGGCCTGCGGCGGCGGCGCCTCGACGACAGCCGACCCTCCGGTCCCACCTGCTCATCACCACAGTCGCCCCTCGAGCACCTCCTCGACCACGACCACTCAATCGACGACGACCAGCTCGACGTCGAGCACGGACCTGCCGGGAACCGGCAAGCCGACCGTGACGATCGGCGACAAGAACTACACCGAGCAGTTCATCCTCGGTCAGCTGTACATGCAGGCATTGAAGGCGCAGGGCTACACGGTCAACATCAACCAGAACATCGGGCCGACGAACGTCACCCTGCAGGCGTTGAAATCGGGGTCGCTGGCGATGTACCCCGAGTACCTGTATGTGCTCAATTCCAACGTCGTGCACTCGCACACCGGCCACGCCAACGTGCAGGCGGCCTACGACGCCGCGCAGAAGTACGTCGATGTCCATGGCCTGGAGCTGCTCAACATGACGCCGTTCTCGGACACGTTCGGGATCGCGGTCACCCAGGCCTACGGGGCCGCGCACCGGCTGCGCACGTTGGGTGATCTACGGCGGGTGGCGTCCTCGCTGTCGATCGGCGGCGAGGCGCAGCTGCAGCAGGCGGCGCTCGGGCTGCCGCGCCTGGACAGCGTCTACGGGGTGAAGCCGGCGTCGTTCAAGGCGATCGCGGCCGGTGACCAGTACGGCGATCTCGACGACGGCACGATCCAGGCCGCGTACATCGAGACGACCGACGGCGAGCTCGCGACCGGCGACTATCGCGTGTTGGCCGACCCCAAGCGGATCTTCGGCTACGGCAACGTGGTGCCGGTCGTCTCGCAATCGGCGGCGGCCACCGAGGGGCCGGCCTTCACCGTGACGATCGATCGCGTCGACGCGCTGCTGACCACCCAGACGATGCGCCAGCTCAACCTGCTGGCGTCGATCGGAGGTGAGAGCCCGAGCGACGTCGCCGCGCAGTTCCTCCAGACGCACGGGTTGATCCCGGCGCCGTCATAGGCTGCGAAGGTTGTGCGCCGGGGAGCGCGGGAAGATCTCGCCGATGCCCTCAGCGCCCGCTTGATCCGAAGCCGCCGCGGCCGCGCGGCGACTCTGACAGCTGCGTGACCTCGATCGGCTCAGCGACGGCGACGGCGATCAGCACCAGCTGGGCGATCCGGTCGCCGCCGCGTACCTCGAAGCTGACGGCGGGGTCGGTGTTGAGCAGCAACACCCGCAACTCGCCGCGATAGCCCGAGTCGATCAGGCCGGGTGCGTTGACGACCGAGATCCCGTGACGGGCGGCCAGGCCCGAGCGGGGCAGCACCAGCCCGG